>Ga0209589_1009300_pt1 | contig 14913 bp, 14 predicted proteins | sample CowpeawhiteBW_FD_187525 | JGI IMG/M metagenome (GOLD analysis project Ga0209589, IMG submission 187525) | Root nodule microbial communities of legume samples collected from California USA - Cow pea white BW (SPAdes) (version 2) | ecosystem: Host-associated > Plants > Roots > Nodule | place: USA... | reverse complement strand
TTCAATCTATTCCTCTCATTTATTTTTCTCTTTTCTATCAAAATTCATCCTTTACGTATTCATACCATTTACAAATAAATAAATAAATATATAAAAAAGGTATTACTCACTTATTTTTTTTTTTTTCTATAAAAAGTCATCGCTCACTTCTTCAAACCATTTATAAACATATATATAAAAGTAGAGTTAAATATGTTTTTGGTCCCTCAAGTTTCAATGAATTTTGGAATTAGTCCCTCATCAAAACTTTATACCAATTTAGTCCTTCATCTTTCAAAATGCGTGAATTTAGTCCTTTTAACCAAAGTTTGTTAAGTTTGTCTGACATTTCAAGCACATTTCATTATAGTATTTAAGTTAATATTGAAGAAAAAATGTGTCAAACAGTGTAAATAATTTAAATACTATCATGAAATGGGCTTGAAACATCAGATAAACTTAACAAAATTTGGTTAAAATGACTAAATTCACGCATTTTGAATTGGTTTGGGGTATTTTTTTTTTTCATGTGATACCCGATAATTATTATTTTATATTTTTATGTGTTTGGTTGTGAAAAGGGCTAAACTCTTTAACATATACAAAGTTTGAGGTTTGTGTGAGACAAATGCAAAGGCATTTTTATGTCTCTATAAATGATAAACTGTTGTAGCCTTGAAAGAGTTTGGCAATTGCCATTTAACCGACAGTGACATTCCATATGGCGGCTTCCAACCCATCTAAGCAAAATTAATTCCTCTTTGGTCAAAGGGACTATAAGCTCATTACCACTTGCTACTTCTCACCACATTCTTTAAGGATTTATAATATCAATTTTTAAGGTAAAAGATTAGACTTACTTATTTACCCTAAATTTATCTTAAGTCTCAATATAGTATATAAAGGAATTTAGGTTTAATTAGTATATTTAGATTTTTTATTTCTTTTCATATTTATATATATACATTAATTTAATTGAGTTTTTATTTTTCTAAAAAAAATTTAATGTTGCATATTTTACTAAATTGACCATAATAGAATTTGAATTTAAAATCTAAATTATGATTTATTTTTTGACACTTAATATTTTTCAAGTAGAAATTACCCATATGACATTTTAAATAATGTTAATGTTATCAAAATGGAATTACATTAAGTCTTTTTTACACAAATAAAAATTCAATTTAAATTACTTTTTCTTAAATAAAAATTACTAAAGCGAATTAATAGAAACAAAATTAGAAATTAAGCCAAAGAATTTATTGAAGAAGATCCTCTCATTCTTTGCCACCCGTTTGCAACTTATTTTTTTCTTGCTTCTCATTGTAGCTACCTCTACATTCTACCTATATCTAGTTCCTCAAATTCCCCATATCTCTGGATACTTACAAGAAAAATTCCATTAATCAATCTTTTCGTGCTCTTCTTTACTTTAATTAATGGATACTTTATCACCACTTGTCCTCTATATTGATGAGCCATTTTAATAAGACAAGAAAATTTGAACCAAGCCTAGCTCCAATTCATTGAATATTTATCACTTTATATTATGCAATTAATCGTCTACCATTCAATATATATATATATACACAATCAAACTTTTAGGCCAGTACCTCAGTCATACATTGTTTCTTTTTTACATGTAAGCATGAAACTTTCAAGAGTGAAGAGATGTATAGTTCCAACTTTGGTCATGCTTTTTTCGATGGTCTTGTTAGATTCAGCATCAACAAGAGGTGAAGAAGTGGAAGAAATTGGTAAGTTTGATCTTTTTAGTGTTATTATTATTGTGATTTATGAGGAAATTATGAGAGAAAATGTTACTGTGCAGAGGACGAGAGAGAGTTTGATTACATGAGAGGAAGTGAAAAGGGACCTAGTCACTGGGGAGAGTTAAAGAAAGAATGGTCAGCTTGTAAACATGGACACATGCAATCTCCCATAGACTTGTCATGTGCCAGAGTCCAAATCATCCCTCGCTGTCAATTACTCTTCACCGATTACTTTTCTTCTAATGCCACCATAATCAACAGAGGCCATGATATTGCTGTCAGTCTCTCATTACCACCTAATTTCTCTTCTTTTTTTCCCCTCTTATTATCTATAAAGATACTTGTACGAACCGGTCATCAAAATTACTCATTGATTTTGATATTACCGATGAAACTTTATTAAAAGAAGAATTCACCCAAGAGACAAACATAAGAATTAATACTACCTCCTAAAACCTTAAAATAATAAATTTATAGATCTTTAATCTTATATAGTACTTAAACTTTTCATTTTTATTCAATACAAAATTTAAAATTACACTTGAATTTTCAACTGTTATTTCCATATATATGTTTCCGTACACTTAGTTTTCTAATTCTTTTTTTATGTTGTAAACTCTTAAACAATAATTAAATTTAATGACCAAAAATTATTAATCACTATACTTATCAATTTAGATACCAATTGACAAAATACAAAATTATTGATTACACCTTGTTAGCTAGATTTTAGAGACCAATTTTAATTATTAATTCATAATAATAAATATTTTAATAATTAATAATATTTTATTTTATAAATTAATATTTAAATCGATCCCTATAGTTCCTAAAACAATTTTATCACTAAAATTTGTTATAATGGAGAATTTTATTGTAATATATATATATATACTTTCATCATTCATGTGTATACTGTATTCGGTTGCAGGTATATTGGAAGGGTGATGCCGGCTCAATACAAATCAATGGAACCGAATTCTTTCTGAAACAGTGTCATTGGCACTCTCCTTCTGAACATTCCATCAATGGCAGGAAGTATAATTTGCACTTTTATTTAAGATATCAAATAAAAAAGTTGAAAAGTTGAAACATATATTTAAATGGTGAGACAACATAATATTTTGAACTATGCCTCTTTTTTTCTTGATACAATAGGTATGACTTGGAGATGCACATGGTGCATGTAAGTATGGAAAACAAAATTTTGGTGGTTGGTGCTTTCTACAAGATAGGGCATCGCCCTGATCGTTTTCTCTCTCAGGTCATTCATTACTCACTCAAACTTGTTCCAATTTAATATTTCATGGTTTCATAATTTCCATTGTTATTGAAAGCAAGCAATGTGTCTGAAAATTCAGCTTGAGAAAGATATTGAGCACCTTGTTGAAGGGGAAGTAGAGAGAGAAATTGGAGAGAAAAATCCCTTTGGAATACAGACAAGAGGCAATATGTATTATAGATACTTAGGCTCACTCACCACTCCTCCTTGCACTGAAGGTGTCATATGGAACATTGATAGAAAGGTACGAGTTATTCAAACCATGTGTTTTTTCTTTCTCTTCATAAATATGTTATTTAAAAAATATATATATTCTGATATACCTAATAGTTTTACATCATTTAGGAGTTAAAGTTAAGCGCATTTTAATACTTCTTCCTCCTGAAGACGTTTTTTAAAAACAAAACTGTAACAGAATTTTACACTCTAAAGTATAATATCTCCAAAGTGATTGATCATAATAATGTTACTGAGCTCTAAAGTGGAATATCTCCAAGGTGATTTTGATCATAATAATGTTACCGAAGTTGCTGTTGGATCAAAATTTAAAATACAAATTTGTTTTTTTTTTTTTATTTTGAATTCTTTTTAGTTTGATATTACAAGTTTGAAAACAAAAACTTATTTTGTAATGAAAGTTAGCTTCTGATTTTTTAAACCCTAATCAAAATTAGTGAAATTACTAGGAATGAGAATACAGATCATGTTCTATATAAGGTCAACCCTTCATCAAATATCTTTTATAAAAACATTAAAAATTTATGTTTAAAGTTTCTAATATATATATATATGCTATATTTTTAAGATTTAAATATTTTAAGAAGTAACATATATGTTTTTTTAGAATTCATAGCTTATTTATGAATTGAGTTGTTCTAATAAAAATTAATATTCAAATGAAATGTATACCTAATTATTTACATATTTACATCTTTAGCTAAATTTATTTATGTGAATTATTTTACAAAACAAATATTATAATTTTTTATTTATATTTTTGACGAATTGGCTTGTCATTAATAAATAATATAAATAATAAATATGACTTTTTCATTGGAGGACCAACTAAACCCGTTTTAACCTAGCAAATTCAAAGAAGGTCCGTTTTGTCATTTAAATTAATAAGCATTTATTATGTTAATCAAAATTAAAAAACATTTGAGGGTGAATATATATAGCTGTGCGCTTAATTTTGTAAAATTACAATTAAATTTTTATCTCCTACACCCTACAAATTTATATATTGATCTTATTATAACAAAATAAAAGACTTCACTATAATATTTTTCTCCATTAGTTTTAGATGAGTGATTGTATTTTTATATTTTTTTTAGTTTTTGTAATATTTATCTTATTTTTTTTTATTTGATAGTCATTTTAATTGATTTGAAAATTTTAACTATCCTATGCAGATAAGGACAGTGTCGGAAGCACAAGTGAGACTTTTGAGGGACGCAGTGCATGATGTAAGCCATTCAATGTGCCACTATTCATTCTGTGATTCCAAATTTAATAAGAAACTTACATTGAAGAACTCTTGTAAAAAAAACGTTTAATTTCAAATATGCCAAATTTTGCAGCATGCAGAGAGGAATTCAAGACCAAGGCAGCCACGTAACCAAAGAGATATATTATACTTCAGATTCAAAAGCAGAGCAAAATCAAAAAAATAAATTCTCACATTTTCGTGATATTTTTCAGATATATTTAGCTTTTTTTACGTGTTTATATTTTTTAAATAAAATTTTGTTTATATTCTGTTATGTTCATTTATAGTGTGGAGATATTTGAAAGTCTCACTTAAGAAGTTTCACTTGAAGAATCGTTTGATGGATATATAAATGTTAATTGGTTTCAATTTGAAACGAAGTATTAATGTTTTATATAAAAGTAATTGAAAAGAAAAATAGTTCCTAAAACATTAAATCATCTATAATATGTTTCAGTTATGTATGTATTTAGAAGAGATTTTATTTTATATATGTTTTTCTATACGAGCTTTCTATTATTTCCATGGTTTTTAATTTTTTAATGAATTTGTTCATTTGATGATTGATAGGTAATAATTGAACTCTGAAATACCGATTTACTTAAAATCTCAAAGTTCATATATATAGAATTAACATGAGTTTGTTAATTTATCCTTTTTTTTTCAGTGTCGTTGAAAAGGTTAAATTTCGACATGGAATGGCCGGATGCACTCTTATATGTGACTGTGATGTCTGAATAAAAATAGTAAAAAATCTTAGTGGGATATATTAAAAATAATGATGATCAAAGAAAGAGAAAGAAATGTAAAGAAGAGAAACTGGGATAATTTAAAAATAAGGATGATCAAAGAATGAAAAAAGAATTGTAAAGAAGAAAAACGCATTATTATCTAAACAAAATAGCATGGACGTGTGTTGATAAAAAAAAAAAACATGTACCTGTGGCAACTCCTTACATGCCCTTAACATTCCAATTTAATTTATTTAAAAGTTGTAAATCATGTTAAAATATTGATCTAAATTTAATACAAATTTAGCAACCATAGTAAAACATATATTTTAATTTTAGAATACTAAATTTTAAATTGTTCTTGAAAGGAATTGAGTTATCTCAAAAGTCTTCGATTTTCCAGTCCTTCTTCATGTGGATTATCCTAAATTGCCTCGTCTTAACGATATTTTCATAGAGTGGGAACCTGTAACAACTCTGTCACTCAAGTTAGCAAGGATCCAATCTTAGATATTTGTAATTGATGTATTCAGGAATGGATATGATCCTTACTTTGGCAATTGAACCCTTTTTTTATATTACCTAGATGGAGGCATGACTTTATTACCTTCAAGGTCGTTTTCATTCTCTAACCATTGCTTGCTAGGATCCTATACCTAATCTTCTAAAAAGTTTGAGACTGGGTTTTTCAAGGTGGTCATAAGGCCAGCAGGGATCGAGTATTTTTACTTTGATGACAAAAGACCCACATTTCCTTTCTATTGACCAAGAACTGCATAAAATATCGAGTTTGGCCGAGAACCTGCATGACCTCGAAAGACATGCATATATTGTCCTACTTGGACCATTTGCTTAAGAAGCTTCTTTCAAGGAAAATTGGTGGGGTTTCTGGCTCCTCTCATCCATGTGATGATCTTTTTGGTATGTATGGCTAGCTTATTGTATATTGTCTTTGCATTGTTAACCCTAGTTAATGGCATTTTTCCTTTGCATATATCATGGTTGTTGCTTAGATGAAGAAAGAATAAGCTAGTATGTTGTGGACAAGTTGTTCGCCAAAAAAGGTGACCCGATGCCCCCTCCAACTGAAAAGAAAAAGAGCAAGCGTAGGAAAGGCCCTCCAAGCCAGGAACTCCTCTGCCTCCATCTCTAAAAAGAATGTGATCAACTGCCAATGAGAGTATAATGAGCTCTCTTGTAGCTCTATTCGATGCCAAATTGAAAATCAATAAAGGGATAGAGGTATCATTGTGACCAGAAGAAGCCAACATAGTCTCGACCACTCACCGAAAGACTGTGTTATATGCATCAAATGAGTTTCAAGCCAGGACTATGGTGATGGGTCGCCATTTGGAAACTGTTATGAGGAAACTACTGGATACAAGTAAATTGGTTGTTGAAATAGAGGGCTTGAAGAAAGAGTTGGCCGCAACAAATATTGGCAAGCAAAAGGCCTTAATGCATCTGAGTAATGTGAAGAAAGAGAGTCCCAACTGTTGGCAGAACGTCACACATGGAAAGCTCGCTACAAGGACTTCGTGAAAATAATAAAAAAGCTCACTACAACTATTGTTAGGACGTTTTAACTATTATTATTTACATGTGTGGTGATTTCGAGAATCATCGGAATTTGTGTCGCCCCAAAGTATAATGTAGTGGTTTCAAGTGAACCGCTACAACTAGTGATGTTAAAAAAATTCGTACACACGGGTATCTCTGGATAAAATCTGCAATAGGTAGAAAATTGATATTGTAAATGGATACCTGCGAGTAACAAGTACGAGTATTTTTAATACCCGCATGTTAACGGGGCGGGTACGGGTATCATAGTATTTGTACCCATAGATACCCGTATCCGCTATACTCTAATTTAAATTAAAAAAGAAAAAAAAACATGATTAAAATATTAACATATTGATTTTGAATGAGTTATTTTTTTTATCAATTAGTTTTAAAAAAAAAATTATTTCTTTGTGAATTATCATTCAACACTATTTAAATGGGTTATTTGGACTTTGTTTAAAATTTATGAATGTTATGTATTGTATTTTATTCGAATTTACGATTAAAATATGTTGTTAAATATTTATTTTTATTTTTTTGTAAATATCTGCGGGTACCCGTAGATATCCATAGATATTAAAAAATTATGTGGGTACCCGCATAACGGATATCTGACAGATATAGATACGGGTACAGGACAAATATTTATCTAGTAGGTAAGGTATGAAAAATTTATTATCCACACCCTACCCGTCCCGTTGATATCCCTATCTGCAACATCACCATTTGTTGCAATGTATAAAGTGGGGTGTTTTCTATATGTATATAACAAAAATTATACTCCTCACAATTTTTAATTCTAGAAAACAAATTCAATATAAGAATTGTCAATTTGAACTGCCATTATTCTCATATTATTTCATTTTTTTAGTGTCTTAATTCAAAAATTACATTATTTTTTATAATTATAAATTATTTGTTTATAATCCACCTTTTTATACTCTGTGTTTACAAATTCATAACTTAATAAAAAATATTTATCATAATAATAAATAAATTTAAAAATTAAAAACACTACTTAAAAATAAAAATAACCAACATTAATTTCATTGATCATTTAAAATTGCAAAAAATATTCATTCACAATTACATCAATGTAAATATCTAAAAAAATACAAAGTACTCATAGTTTTTATTTTATATTAATTTAAATATAAAAAAAAAATACACATCAAATTTGTTTGTAAAGTGATCTTCATAAAGCTTCTAAACTTCCAAATCAACTTGAACAACATATAGAAACAAGTAACTCATGCATTCCTATAAAATGGAATGAAAGAAATTAATCAATTAATATTTTTATAGCAAATAAATCTAAAGTAAAATATTGTACAAAATCTAGGAAACCATATCGATGAGGTTCACACATGGGTTCCCTCCGCTTATAGATCTCACCAAATCAGTAGAAAAAAAGTAATCGACAACAGAAAATATAAATTATTTAGCTCTTATTTTAAATAAAATTTTTTACTTATTCAAAAGAAAAACGAAAAGGTAAATTTTATTAAAACTTTTTCATAGGTTAATACTAATTTACCCATAAAAAAAAGTTGAATAAATGGAACTTCTATACAAGTTTGAGTAAAGAATTTTCCTTTAACTTGTATAAGAAATAGAACTTATATTTTTTATTTATTTTTCGTAAAATTGTTTATAAAGAAAATTGTACCACACCTAACGAACTCAACTAAATGAGTAAACAATGCATCAAGGCAGCCGGGTATTCAGCCTAGGCCGAGTCAGCCTAACTTGTACCGGACCTGGTCAGATTAACCATATAGATGACAACCCTCACGTACATGCCGGAAACAACCCAAGTACACGACTTGGGTTGGCATGGACACAGACTCATAACGGAATAAAGACTAAAGTAACAACAAAGCGGCCAACCTAGGACAGTGTGCGGCCAAGGACGATATCTAACAAGTCAAGAAGTAAACGGATCAGACCGCTCTTGAAGACTTAGTAAAATGGAAGCCCTCGCGTTCAATAGGCCTTAAGGGCCTAGATTAGGGCCCAGGCTCACTCACAGCCCAATAGAACCCAAGTCAAGGCCCAGCCCACGGGACAACCAGACATCATTAATACTCTATAAATACGCATGGACCCCAGTAATTAAAGGTACGCATTCATTAATCACTGATTTGACTTTCTAAGAGCTTTGACTTACTTGAGCTTCAGAGACTCTTCTGCAGGTAACCCCTCCTAGGTTCAAGCTGACATGTATCAACCGGGAAGAAACCAACTGAAGAGATAACGGACTACATGGTAAGGTGACACTTGTGCCTAACTCATCTTATTTGTTCTCTGCAGGAACAATTGGCGCCCACCGTGGGGCACGAGACGAACACCTTTAGTACCCGTTTTTCTCTGAAGATGGTTTTCACCCGTAGCAAAGCTGGAGTGAACAAGCAAGCGGATGTTGGTCCCTCTGGACCTCCTGGCATCACCCCTGATCTGGCCGCCATCCCAGACGGTCAAGCAAAGATGCAACAAGAACTCGCAGATTTGAAGAAACACAGCGCTGACGAAATGGAGGCATTGAGGCAAGAGAACTCTCGCTTGAGGCGAAGGATCGAAGTTGATCCCAATCTGAAGGGAAAAGCCAAAGAAACTTCTGAAGCTGCGAAGTCTCCGGCCTTCCAGCCCATAGAGGAAGAAAGTGAGTACAACCCCACCCCTCACACCTTCACCACCACTCAACAAACACCCATCCCCGTCACCCATCCCCCTCACTTCCCATCTACCCAACCGGGGCTTACCGCACCCCCAACCCCCGCCGCTACCCTCCCTACCACCCAAATCCCCTACAACATACCCACCACCCTACACACCACACATATTCCACCCTACAACCCACAATATCTTCCGACAACCCACATCCCCCCTCACAACCTAACCTCCACCTTCCCCACTATGATCAACCATCCCATCCCACCTCACCTGCTCCCCCCACCAGCCCAGGGGACATCACCCCTTCACTGACTTTATTGCCAACACCCCCCTTCACTGATTTTATCGCCAACACCCCCCTTCCAGCCCAGTGGGAACCTTTCACCCTGGATCGCTATACTGGCGAAACCGACCCTGACGAACACCTTAAGGTCTACATCACCCATGTCGCCCTATACACATCCCAAGACGCAGTCTTTTGCAAAGCTTTCCTCACTACCCTCAAGGGCCCTGCCCTAGAATGGTTCACAACCCTTTCACCTTACTCCATCGACAGCTTCGACGTCCTCTCCCACATGTTCTCTACCCATTTCGCTGGCAGCCGCCCACACCAAACTACCACTATATCCCTCCTAGGCATCCGACAAGAACAAAACGAACCACTCAGAGCATTCATAGATCGCTTCAGCAAGGCAGCCCTTCGTACACCACACCTAAATCAGGAAATGATCCTCTAGTGCATGGCCCTTACCTTACAACCCGGCCCCTACCTTACAACCCGGCCCCATTGCCAACAACGTTTATCTCCACCCACCTGCCTCTATGCACGAACTCAAGTTACGTGTAGCCGACTATGTTCGCATGGAGGAAATACAAACACCAAATTTTGCAACGACTATGCAGCCACCACCGCCAACCCTACCCCACAACCTAACCCACGTCCTGATACCCGCCCATGCGAACCCCGCCAACCTCGCTTCACCAGATATGCCCCTCTTACCGTAGCCCGCTCTCGCATCCTCGACGAAGCCCTACAAGCCGATCTAATCCCTCCACCACGCAAGACAACCACACCTCCCAATGCCGATATGACCAAATATTGCCGTTATCACCGCAACCATGGCCACACTACAGAAGAATGCAAAACACTCCAGGATAAAATAGAAGAACTGGTCAGTGCTGGCCACTTTCGCCGCTTCATCCGAAGAGACGACCACTCCTCCTCCTCTCGAACCCGCCACCCCCCGATCCGATCACAGACGTCCTCCACATGACGCTCGTCATGATAGACACCCCACCCAACCCACCAGTCAAGAACCAGAGCCGGCCCGCACCGACATCACCCCTGTCGACCCTCCCTTACGTGGCACCATTAACACCATCTCTGGTGGCTTCACAAGCGGAGGCTCCACCTCTTTTGCCAGAAAAAGACACCTCCGCCATATACAATCCATTAACCATATCACCCATTCCCACCACAGACGCCGTATGCCTCCTACCGTCTTCACAGATGATGACTTTCACGGCCTCGACCACCAACAAGACGACCCCGTGGTCATCATTGTTGAAATCGAAAATTACGCTGTCAAGAAAGTCCTAGTTGATCAGGGCAGCTCTGTTGATATCCTCTACTGGACCACCTACCAAAAACTTCAACTTCCTGACACCGCCATGGTCCCATATGACGAGCCAATATATGGCTTTTTCGGTGAACAGGTATCCACCCGGGGCTACATTGACCTCCACATCGTCTTTCGAAAGGGGACCCAAACTAAAACCATCCCAATCCGCTTCCTCATCGTCGACGCGCCAACATCCTATAACATCCTCCTGGGCCGTCCTTCCCTCAATACCCTTGGCGCCGTCGTTTCCACCCTTCACATAGCCATGAAGTTCCCTGCCCCGTCCGGCGATATCCTTACCATCCATTACGACCAGCGCTTGGCACGAGAATGTTACATGGCCAGCTTGCGACCACAACTCCCAATCCAACAAACCAACCATATCGAGAGACCCCCCGGCTCCAGCATAGCCCTATCCAGCGAAGATCTTGACCCCAGAATAGGCCGAGATGTTCGCCTTGAATCAGTTGAGGACACCTCTCCTCTAGAGCTTCCCAATGGTCACTCTATTAACCTCGGCACCGGTTTAAACTCTGACGAGCGTGCCACCATCACACCCATCCTTATCAACAACACCGATCTTTTCGCCTGGTCGGCCGCCGACCTCCCTGGAGTGGACCCCCAGGTGGCATCCCACAAATTATCCATATATAAAGAAGCTCGCTACGTATCCCAGAAAAAATGCAAGCTTGGCGAAGAACGTCGGCAAGCAGCCAAGGTTGAAGCCGACAAGCTACTGAGCGCAGGGTTTATAGAAGAAGCTCAGTACACCACTTGACTTTCTAACATTGTCTTGGTAAAGAAAGCCAATGGCAAATGGCGGATGTGCGTAGACTACACAGACTTGAACAAGGCTTGCCCCCATGATGCTTACCCCTTACCCAACATTGACCGACTCGTGGACGGCGGGGCAGGGAACAAGGTGCTTAGCTTTTTGGATGCATATTCAGGATATAACCAAATCCCCATGGCCGCATCAGATATGCACAAAACCGCCTTCATCATGGACGATGCCAACTACTTCTATAGGGTCATGCCCTTTGGCCTCAAAAACGCCGGAGCAACTTACCAACGGCTAATGGACAAGGTGTTCAGCCACCTAATGGGACACTGCGTCAAAGTATACGTCAACGATATGGTTGTCAAGTCTCCAAGTCATCACCAACATGCTGAAGACCTATCAGCAGTTTTCTCCGCACTACGCCAATACAACCTTCGGCTCAACCCCGACAAATGTGTATTCGGCGTTGACCGGGGTAAGTTCCTTGGTTTTATGTTAACCCAACGTGGAATAGAGGCCAACCTTGAAAAATGCAAGGCTATCATCGAAATGCGCAGCCCCACTACCATTAAGGAGGTCCAACGTCTCATTGGCCGTCTCACAGCCATTTCCCGTTTCCTACCCAAACTAGCTGAACAAACCCAACCCATAATCCAACTCCTAAAAAAATCCATCCGGTTCACGTGGACTGATGATTGTGAACAAATATTCCAAAAACTAAAAACAACCTTAACCTCCCCACCTATCCTCCACAAGCTGGACACCCATCAACCCTTGCTTGTATACATCACAGCCACCACCTATACCGTCAGCGCCGCGCTTATCCAAGAAATAGAAGGCACACAGCATCCTGTATATTTTGTGAGCAGAACGTTGCAAGATCCTGAAACCAGATATCAAATGGTAGAAAAGTTGGCCCTATCTTTGGTCCACGCGGCACGCCGCCTACGCCCATATTTCCAAAACCACACCATAACCGTTAAGACCAACTACCCAATTCAAATAATATTACAAAAACCAGATCTGGCCGGACGCATGTCATCATGGGCCGTGGAACTATCAGAATTCAAGATCTGCTGTGAACCCCACGGCCCCATCAAAGCCCAGTGTCTCTTAGACTTCGTCAACGACCTACAACAAACACCTATAGAGGACCAGTGGACGCTTCATGTAGATGGTTCCTCAAATCCAAGGGGTGCCGGCGCCGGCATCGTCTTAGAAGGCCCCAACGACATTCTCATTGAAAAATCCCTTCACTTTGCTTTCAAAACGTCAAATAACCAAGCCGAATACGAAGCCATCCTCGACGGGCTTTCCCTAGCCCGCGAAGTAGGCGTCAAGAGATTAACGTGCAAAATCGACTCCAAACTTACTGTAGGTCATCTAAACGACGAGTTCCAGATCAAAGACCCCATCCTTCTATAGTATTACCATCTGGTCCGTGCAGTCATTCAATCTGCCTTCGAACAAGTTCGCGTCGAACACATCCCAAGAACCGACAACGTCAGGGCCGATATCCTTTCCAAATTGGCCAGCACCAAGCTAAAAAACCGTCACCGATCCTTACTACAGCAAACACTATCCACACCTTCCATCACACACACTTGTCAAAATTTAACCCACACCCCAGCTAACAACGTCACCCCCTCCCAAAGGCAAAACTGGACCACCCCCTACATCCAATACCTCAAAACCGGCAACCCCCTAGACGCGGACAAAACTTGGCTGGCTAAGGCCGCCAGGTACACCATGATAGGTGATGACCTCTACAAACGCGGATATGGTCAACCCCTCCTTAAATGTGTCACGATAGAGCAAGCCCAATATATTATCAAAGAGCTACACGAAGGTATTTGTGGTTATCATTCCGGTGCACGCACCATGGCTACTAGAATTCTTAGTGCCGGATACTTCTGGCCGACCATAGAAGCAGACTGCCAGGATCTTGTCAGGAAATGCAGACCATGTCAGAAACATGACAACCTTATTCACCAGAAACAAGAACAACTACACCACATACTGTCCCCATGGCCATTCGCTAAGTGGGGAATGGACATTCTCGGTCCCTTTTCACCCGACAAGGGGCAAGTAAAATTCCTAATTGTAGCCGTCGATTATTTCACTAAATGGATAGAAGCCAAGCCGCTAACTACCATCATGGCCCAGCAAGTTCAACAATTTGTGTGGAAGGACATTATATGCAGATATGGTGTGCCACATACCATCATCACAGACAATGGCCGACAATTTATTAACAAGGAGTTAGCCAAATTCTACACTGGCCTAGGCATCAAGCACATCACAAGCTCTGTAGAACACCCCACAAACCAATGGACAAGTAGAGGTGGCGAATAAAGTTATCCTCGTAGAGCTACGCAAGAGATTGGATACCGCCAAGGGCCGATGGCCCGAAGAATTAACAGAAGTACTATGGGCCTACAGATGCACCCCTCAATCGTCAACAAACGAATCCCCATTCAGTCTAGTCTACGGCGCCGATGCCATGATACCAGTAGAAATTGGCGAGCCATCCCTACGCTGAGAATTGTACGACCCGAACCACAATCACCAAAACATGGCCTTGCATCTCGACCTTCTACCCGAACTTAGAGAAAAAGCCCAGATACGCAACTTAGCTGCCAAACGACGAGCTGCCAGGAAATATAATGCAAATCTCTGTCCACGATCGTTCGTCATCGGGGACCTAGTATGGAGAATGGCCAGCAGTGCTAGAAAGAAGGATGACAAGTTCTCCGCCAATTGGGACGGCCCATACCGCATACGCGAAGATGCAGGAGGAGGAGCTTATCGCCTAGAACACTTATCTGGGGAAGAGATTCCCAACACCTGGAATGTATCCCACCTCAAGTTCTACTTCAGCTGAATGTACATTGTAATCGAACCGATACTTGCAACCCCGGGTGTACTCTTTTTCCTCACCTGGTCTTTTTTCCCTAAGGAGGGTTTTGGCCAGGGAGGTTTTAACGAGGCACCCCTATTCAATAAATAAAAAGAAGGGTT
>Ga0209589_1009296_pt1 | contig 14919 bp, 14 predicted proteins | sample CowpeawhiteBW_FD_187525 | JGI IMG/M metagenome (GOLD analysis project Ga0209589, IMG submission 187525) | Root nodule microbial communities of legume samples collected from California USA - Cow pea white BW (SPAdes) (version 2) | ecosystem: Host-associated > Plants > Roots > Nodule | place: USA... | reverse complement strand
GGTTTCCACCTCCTAGGATGCTACCTTGAGTATTTGGTTACCTCCAAAGAAATCTTCCACCAAGAATGTAACACCAAACCAAAGAAGCCAATAAGGAAAAACAAGAAAAGCTTAAATGAAAGAAGAGCTAAACTCAAGTGGAATATAGGTTGAAACATACTCAAATATTTAACAAAGAAAGACAAACTAGAAATAAGGCAAAGAAACAAGTTAAGCACTCAAATGAATTACCTAAAGAATGACACTAGAATTGAAGAGAAAATCTGAAAAAGAAGTGCTCAAACATGAAGCTTATAGTACTCATTGGAACAGTGCCAAATGAAGGGAAGAATTATATCAACAAAGAGCACTTAAAACACAGCAAAACGCACACAAAAAAACTCTAAAAATGAATTTTCCAGAAACTGTAGTCCAGAAAACGCTGATTGATGCCTCAACTTCATAGATTTTTCATATTTTTTGTACTCAACATTTTTTAGTGATTCTTTTTTTTATTTTCGTCTATCTCTCTTATTTAAGAGGCAAAAATCAGAAAAAAAAATTTCCGCACCATGTGTTCAGGATAAATCACAAACAGTAGGTGTGCGTGCAGTGAAAACTGAAAACAGAGATTGAAGCGTAGTTGCTCACGGAAATTGAGAAGATGTTCTATGAAATTCAAGTAGAATGAACTTGATTATGATCTATTATCAAGCATGAATCATAGAAGAACATCTAGAACACACAAAAGCAAGAATCCAATTAGTGAAATGGATCAAAAACAGTGAGAACATGCCTTACACATCCACAAGCATCACTTTGATGTTCATTGCTCTTTTGTGTGATGTAGGACTTGGTTCTCATCAAGAAAATGCAGAAAATAACAAATGAAATGAAAATGGAGATGAAACAAAACACTTAAACATGACTTAAGACAAAACACAAGATGATAAACTGAAAATAAATGGAAACCACCGAATGAAAATGACGAACACACACTAGGAAGCAAAGAAAATGTTGCTAGAAAATAAATGGAACTTAAGAACAAATGTGAACCAAAAATCATGGAGATATACCATTTGAATCCCTAGAATTCATGTAGACTCATAAATGTTCAGTTGATTTGAAGGAAACTTGAAGAAAACTCAAAGAAAATGGAAGAACAACACAAAAAATGAAAAAACACAGAAAAATGGATCAACAACACGAAAATTGAAAGAAAAACCACAAGGAAGATTAACTTATCTCTTGACGTCAAGCTTGATCAACCAAGGCTCTAGATACCACATGATGAGTCCATCTTCAAGAGTAAGGAAGCCAAGGAGAAGCCATGCGAAATTGATGAGGCTTCCATGGAGAAGGATGAAGGTGCGAAAGCTAGAAGATAAGAGGAGAAATGATGCGGCAATGGTGTTTGGAGAAGCTCTCAAGTGAGGTTGGGCCAACACTCAAGGAAGGAGGCTAGAGGAAACCAAGAAGGAAAACTCTAGCCTAAGTTGATTCACAAAAAGAGAGGAGTTTGGAGTCATCTCAACAAAATTTCTCTACTATATTCATGAATGAAAATACAAGGGTCCTAAGCTCTCTATTTATCGGCTAAAATGAGACCAAGGAGTCTCCAAAAAGTGGAGGGAAAAAGGAGTCTAGAAAGTTGAATTTTGGAGCCAAAAAGGAGCATGTGGGAGGTGTGACTTGCCACCTAAGCAACTCACACTTGTCTTGCCATGGGAAGCTAACTCTCATCCTTGGAGAGCAAGTTTGAGAAGCTTCTAGGCTTTTCTAGAGTAGACACGCTATCTTGGCCCATTTGGCCAATTCCCCTTTTTGGTCCAAAATTACTTTTAAAGCCCAATTTCCTCTAAGGCCCAATACATGACAAGAAAACCCTATTCTACTGGGCCCAAAATACAAAGCCCAAAATAAAATCCTAATCTAGTATTTAAAAGCAAAGTGTCTTAGGCTAGGTCTTCACATCTTCCTTGGCCCATGTGAAGTTCATCTTGGACCTTGCATGCGCATTTAAGGCCCATTCCCCTTGTATTCTCCTAGCCATAAAAATAATCAAGACAATTAAAGATAGAACAAAAGAATGGCCCAATAAAAGTATAAGGCCCAAAATGATTATTTATTTAATGACAAAGAAAAACTAAATGGGCAAGGCCATTGGCCCAAGCTGCAAAGCCCTGTAGGGTGATATTCATCAATCACGCATATTTAAAAAATGGATACACACAGGCGCGATAACGCCTGTGTTTACGCTAGTAATAATATAATAATTATATTTATTAATTATAATTATTAATAATAATAATAATAATAATATTATTATTATTATTAATGATAATAATAATAATTATTATTAATGATAATAATAATAATAATTTTTTAAGTATTTTTTTCTGATATCAATAATATATAATAATAAAATTAATATATTATATATTAATATCACTAAAAACAATAATTATTATAAAATTAATATATTATATATTAATATCACTAAAATTAATAATATATGATAATAACATATAATAATTATTATTACTATTATTATAATAATAATGATAATAATAATAATAATAATAATAATAATAATAATAATTATTATTATTATTATTATAATACTAATATTGTTATAATTTATTTACTATCACTACAAATAATATCTATAACCATATATCTATAATCTATAATCTATAACTATATATAAAGGGGATTCCCTCTTTTGTATCCACATTTCATAATTTCAACTTTACCCTTTACAATTTAATTATTTATTAAATTGTTAAAAATTAACGATTACTTTTACAAGTTTTTATAAAACTATTTACTTATCTCCTTCTTCTTTTTTTCTCCTACTATTCATCAACAATTATTTTTCTCATATTTTATCCATACATTTCACTTTAATCTTTATAAATATACTTTTATTTTGTTCATTAACTTAATAACATTACAATATCATCAATTATTAATATAATTCAAAAAATGCGTACACACAGGCGCGATAGCGTCTATGTTTACGCTAGTAATATATAAAGATGATTCCCTCTTTTGTGTCCACATTTTAAAATACAAATTTTACCCTTTAAAATATAATTATTTATTAAATTTATAAAAGTTGACCGTTACTTTTACAAACTTTTTTATAAAGTCGTCTATCTTTGCTTCTTCTCTTCTTTTCTATTTATCAATAGTTATTCTCTCATTTTTTTCTTATATATTTGACTTTATTTTTAATAAATATAATTTTATTTTATATATTAACTTAATAACATTACATTATTATCACCTACTAATATAATATCACTCATTTAAAAAATACGTAAACACATGCGCGACAACGTCTGTATGTACTCTAGTTTATTAATAATAATAATAATAATATTAATAACAATTATAAATAATAATAATTATAAAAATATTGCAAATAATAATATTACTTATAATTAGTATTATAGTTGAAATCATATATAAATAAAAAAATGACTTATGTAGAATTTGAACCCGGATCCTTTTGTAAGAAAGTCTTGAAATGACGAAAAAACTAATTTTTATGACATGCCCACAATTAGCTAGCTTAAGGAATTACCATGGTTGTGGAAAGGAAGAACACCTCATCAAAGACTGTCCTTGTAGTAGAGGCACAATGGCAAGACTTACAACTTAGTCTCAGTTTCAGCAAAAGAAGGGAGGTGACAAACCTCAAGCATCTGGAAGAGTTTATGCCATTACGGGAGTAGAGGTAGTTGGTTCAGGTAATGTCACAGTTGGTTATTGTGTGATAGTTGATAGAAGTTTATGTAGTTTATATGACTTTGGAGCGACACACTTCTTTGTGTTAGAGTCTTGAGTTCAAGAGTTAGGTTTACTAGTGAGGGAGTTGTAGTATGATTTGGTTGTACCTACTCCAGCTTGTGGGTCGGTCAAGACATCTACGATGCGTGCTAAATGCTTAATTATGGTAGAGGGACGTTGTCAACACCCAATTTTGTTCGGGTTATAATCTATTTTGTTTTTTTTCATCTTATTTTACTTTTATTTTATTTTTTTATTTTTATTATTATTCTATTTTTATTTTATTTTTATTTTTATTTTTTGTTTTATATTTATATTTTTTTTTTTATTTTATTTTATTTTATTTTTTTTCGTTTTAATCTTATTTCATTTATTTTTATTTTATTTACAATTTTCTTTATTTTCCTTTTTTACTTTTTATTATTTAAGAAAAAAATGAAATGAAAAAAAGGGAGAAGACCAAGAGGTTAACGTAAGGTCTCTGATGGCTAGCTGGCCATGGTCATGATGGCTGAAGAAGGAAGGAACATGAAGAAACATCTGCTTTCAGCCTTATCCCACGTCTCGAGGTGGGAAAGGAACAGAGCAGAGGCACAACAAATATCATCAGAGTCCCTTCATTCATGGATTCACCTTCTTCACTCAGGGGGCTTTCCTTCATTCTATTCTCTAAAAAATAAAAAAAAAACAACACCTTCATCTTCCCCAACCTTCTTCCGACAACCACCAGAATCCATCATCCTTTCATTTTCACTCCACCCCAATATTCCTATGCAACACAGATTCTCTCCCACGCATACACTTCATCTTCTACCTACACCAAATAACCAAAAACAGAGAGCCTCCATTCACCTTCCCCAAACACACTTTATTCATATAACCATGCTATCCCATCCCATTGAGCTCTACATTACCTCCATCAATCATTCATCCCCATCCACGCAAACACAAACTGAAAATAGTGAGACAAACGGAAAACAGTGAGAGGAATGAGTTGGAGTCTCAAACAGAGGCATTCTTGATCCCGATGACAAGAGGGTTGGCTTCCGTGGTGCTCGCGGACCCAGTCGCGGTGGCCGGCACGGTGGTTGCGAGTCGCAAAGCCTATGACGCCTTTCTCTCTTGCAGAGGAAGAGAATCAAGGATTGGAAAAGAATGGAGGACCGACAGTGGCTGAAACCGGTGGCGGTAGTCTCCGGCAAGCATGGCCTTGCGGCCGTGAGAGGATTTGGTGCCGTCCGCGGCGACGAGGAAGAAAAGGCGACCACTGTCTCGCACACAGGAAGAAGAAACGAGAAGGGGGAAGATTTGGGAAGTTGGGATCTCGCCGGCGACGCCTCCGGTGGTGGCTGGCGTCGATGGCGTGTCTCGCCGGCCACAGTATGTGCAATGGCAGCACCGTGCTGGAGTTGTGGTGTGCAGAGATGAGGAGGAAGAAGCTACCAGAAAAGGGGAAGTTTTAATTTTAATTAGGGATTTTAAAAGATTTGAACCTGTTTTCTTCGTGCACCCCCCATCTTAACCTCTGCACCACTGTTTTCACTTCATACACCTCCATAATTGCTACCCTCGCACCCCTGCCACACTTGTTTCACATTTTACTCTACACACCCTTTTTTTTTTCTTTATCTCGCACCCCTGTTTTAATTTTATGCTTCAAGTACCCTGATATTTGCTAACCTCGCACCCCTGCCACATTTGTTCCATGTTTTACTCTGTACACCCCATTTTCCTTTATCTTGCACCCTTATTTTAATTTTATGCTGCAAGTACCCCTGATATTTACTAACCTCACACCCCTGCCACACTTGTTTCATGTTTACTTCATGCACCTCACACATTACTCATGCACCCTATTATTATTATTATTATTTTTTCTTTCACTTTTGTCCTTTTTGTTATTAAATTTTCTTTTATCCTTTTATTTATTTATCTATTATTATTATTATTTTTTTCTTCTAAAAAAAAGAGAAAACAAAAATGTTTTAAATTATAACAATTACAAAAAAAAAATAGAAAAAAATTTTAAAAATGAAAATATTCTCGTTTGCTTTATTGTGTCTGTCCGATTGCCCGCACCGTGTGACACTCATTTTCAAAAAAACCAAAAATAGTTTTCTTTCTCTTTTAGTGTCTGTTCGGTCGCCTGCACCATGTGACACTTATTTTCTAAAAATACCAAAAATAATTTTCTTTCCCTTTTAGTGTCTGTCCGACCGCTCGCGTCATGTGACACATATTTTCAAGTAATTCAAAAAATACCAAAAAAAATACAAAATTTTTAAAATACAAAAATATCAACATTTTCAAGCAAAAAAGTCTTATTTTAAGAACTACGTGATCCTTGATTCTCCACCGTGAGATACGTAGGAGCAAGGCTAGTCCTTGTCAAGTTCACCTCTAAAAAAAATCAAATCTTTTTCTCAATTGTTTTTTCAAATATCTTTTAAAGAACTACATAACTTTGATTTCTTATTTTGAATGAGAATACGTAGGACCAAGGTCAATCCTTGTCGGGCCCAAAAAATTAAAAAAAAATATTTTGTTTCTTTTAGCATTTTTGTCTTATTATTTTGGGGAAAAAAATAATATTTTGCAAATCACATCAACTTTGCATTTTAATTAAAGGTATCGCCCTCGGGCGGGCGCGATAGGGTACTAACACCTTCCCTACGCGTAACCGACTCCCGGGTCCAAAATCTGGTTTTTCACATACTTGTTTTATTTTTATGGTTTTCCATAGTTTTCCATAATAACTATGGTGGCGACTCCAAATATCTTTTTAAACTCGTTTTCTTTTTTCGGTTCGCCTTCCCGTCGCGATTTCGGTTGCGACAGACGTAAGTTTGAGGTAAATCTTATATGTTTACCTCTATAAGGGTTGTTTGTGATCCTAGGGATGGATTGAATATCTACCAATCACATTATTATTGATTGCAATGAAAAGAAGTTATCGTTTCCTAGCTTAGAGGATATAAAGGATTTAAATAAGTTGTATTTGAGCAATATTAAATGGTATCTTAAATCAAGACTCATTTATCTTGACTAGACACTACAATAGATAATTTAAATTTATGCACATGAATCACATATTATTCATGGTAAATTAGTTAGGTGAATTATAAGCTAACTTCCAGTCTATGAAATAATTGATAGCTAATAAAATGTTATAAACACTAAATTGATTAAGTAGCTCATTGAATTAAAATTATTGGATGTTACTAACGAATTGATAAACTTGTTGGTAAGTGTAAAAGAACAAAAAATTATAACTTCATGAGTTTCATGAGTTTTATAAATGAAATTTGATTTTGGAGACAAAAATAAATTTTATATTAAATTTTAAAAATGATTTAATTTTTATTAAAATATGTAACATTTCTATTTATTTTTTAAAATTCAATACATTTTATATGATTATAAATTGACTTTTAAAAATAATTTTATTTTATTAAAAAAAATTATACATCTATTACTTTTTAAAATTTTTCATTGGGCAATTAATTTTATTTAATAAGTATTAATTAAAATTAAGTTTTATTTACTTTTAGAAATTTAAATTTATTCATTTTTTAAATTGCGGTTAAATTACAAAATCTTTACAGGAAATATTAATAACTTCAACTATATTAAATATAATAATATATTAAAATATATAAAAATAATAACAAGAAAAACTAAATAAATTACAAGTCACAATTACAAATTAGTAACTTGTAAATTAGAAATTCGTAAAATAAGTTATTTTAAAATACTTTATTTAAGTTTTTGTGTTTATTAAACTAAGTTATAAGTGACTTATATAAATTTAAGGACGACAAATTTTATGCACTAAATCCATTATAATCGTATGCCCAATTGGTATATATATATATTTTACGAATCTTGATCAATAAATTTGGAAATAAAAATAATATATTTAAAATTTATATATTTAATTATGATAATTAATACAATAAAATTAATATATAATTTAGTATAATTGTAACTAAAAAAATTATGTACAAAAGAAATCATATATTGGATATTCCTATATTCTCATATCACATCTCAAACAATTAGAGATGACAAATAAATCCGCGCCGTGGGTATTGTCTGAATCCGTCCCCGTTTTGACGGGAATTTCCGCATTGACTGGGTATGGGTATGGGGAATCCCCGACTTTTTCAATTGGGTATGGGGATGGGTATGAGGATGTACATATCCCCACCATAATACCCGTCCCCGTCATATCATAAAATAAATAAACTCCCAAGCTATCCCCATTCTGGCGCTAAGCCTCACTAGAACCACTTGCAACAACATCATCTGCTCATGTGTACCGCGTACACGATCATCGACAAACACAAGCAAATACAGTGAGCTTAACAGATAAATATAATTATATATTTACATATATGTAAGACACTTATATATATATATATATATATATATATATATATATATAACATACATATATATATATATATATATATATATATATATATATATCACATCATTCACATCAGGGAAGGTTCTTTTCATTAATTCCATACCACATGGCCACCACCATGTGAGTCGTGTTCTACCTCTTCTAGTGCTTACCCCAAGGTGACTTGCTGTCATACCTATCGGCCACAACCGATAGAGCACGTGTGGGAAACTATTGCTACGGATCACACACCGTAACGTCAAATGAAGTTCCCAAATGCGAACAAAGTTCGCAATGTCCCCAGACTACCAAACTCGTCATTCAACTACTGAGGAGGGCAATCTAACTGGACCCATCCGTATTGGCCACAATTAGCACTCTCACACCGGCAACACTCGCCAACCCGAGCTCAACTCAAGGGTTCCTCGTGTTCATCCGCAATCCCGAGCTCAACTCGAGGGATGCCATTTCGAGCTCAACTCGAGGAATTCCACGTGCTTAACCCCTATCCCGAGCTCAACTTAAGGGATACGTTCCGAGCTCAACTATAAGAACACCAGCAATCCCACCTTTGAAGCATCACCAAAAGCCTTGTAGATCACACTTGCAGAACCGACAACCCAAAGTTGCAGTAGTAAAATCTTCTGGCAAGGGAAACGTGGTACCAGGCGCTACTGCTTTCTGGACCGCCTGGCAGGTGACGCATACCGCTAGGCGCCTAGCGCCTCAGAAATGCCATCGCTTGAGACACCGCCTGGCGAAACAGCTCCTATCGCCAGGCGCACGCACTTCCAGAGCCAACTAGTCTTACAAATATCGCCTAGCGGAACCACCGTCACCGCCAGGTGAGACTCACAACAGAACCCCGTTGTTTCACATCTATTGCCTGGCGGTGGGGTTAAGCCGCTAGGCGTCATACCAGTATCACCACTTTTTCTGGTTTCACACTCTTTTTGGCCAAATTCCTCTACTTTAGACTTGTGTCTCCCTACTACCAATTTGCTGAACCATCTTAAATATATATTTGTACCCTTAGACAATAACCATATGATTTACGATTCATAAAATTATGATATCCTTCCACTCCATTTTGGTTCACCAACCTAAGTGTATCTACTTGAGATTACTTATGTTCAACTTTTCTAAGACTCTACCAGTCACTGTAGTCTTAAGCATTTGTACTCTGCTACGTAATCACTCCACCATTCAGCACATTGTTATTAGCATGTGGCTTACCCATCTGCACATATCCATATTCATCTTATTCGTTCAAAATTAGCAATCCAATTATCCTTGCAGTTTTAACTTTGTGCTAGCAACTCCTTATTATAACTAATCTCTTAGCGGTTTGTACAACACTTAGGCCCTACTCACACTGCCATGTTTACTGTACAGTAATAACATTCCCTTCCCATACAAATCATAAAATTTACACCTCTAGTGCTACTAACATCATCTGGGTTATCATACAATTACCCCTTCCAACTCCAATGGTACAAAGAACCTGCATTTTCCCAACACCATACTCATCAGCCACTCACGCAGTCATGAAAAATTATAATACTCTGAGGTGGCGCCTAGCAACAATCCTCGTGCCGCTAGGCGGTGCATATGATTCTGGCAACTCCCCAGGATTTTCTGCACCTGCACCCCTCCTCTCCATTTTCTTGATATGTTCATCTTTCTATATTCATGGTTCGATCACCAATTTATTCCCCGCGACATAGTTGTCAAAAACTAACGATGTCCAACACCCGTCCATTGCCAATTTACAATAATCATACTCGAATTATCAAAACCCCCAAATTCAAAACCTAAACTTTCATTCGCACTGTTCCATCAATTTTATACATCCATTATACTAAATTCAATGGGGTATAACATCATATCGTTAATTGGCCGCTAACCCTTTCTTTTCCTCCGATCAAAATCCATCCAGAACTCACAAAATAACAAAAATTCAATCACAGACTCGCATCGCCTAGCGGTTCAACAAACACCGCCAGGCTCTCCATCCAGAAACCCAAAACTGGGTACATTGCCAAGCGTCGCCTAACGGCCAAGGATGTGCCGCCAGACGGTCCCCCTTCAGGAACCTAAAAACAAGCAAAAAGTGATGTGTTGCCTGGCGAAAATTCATCGTTCGCCAGGTGGTTTATGGAAATTTCCAGAAAACACAAAATTTCAACAATTTAATGGGAACAATCATGCATATTATACCATACAACATACAATTCATGCTTAAACGTAAACAGTTAACGTGTAAAACTCCCCTAACTTGGAATTTCGTTGCTTAAAATATAAAGCTTGAGTCCTTTCCTTGATTTCCAATAATTCCTCTAAGTTCTTCCACTGTCCAGCCCCTCAATTCCATTCCCTAACCACTGTTTCTCTTTGAATTCGTGCAACTCTCAATACCCTGAATATCCAGACTCTAAAAACCTTCATCTCTCTCTCTCTCTCTCTCTCTCTCTCTTAATTAGCCTTTTATTGGTGTCCTTAATGCTTGATTAATTACCAAAACGAAAATAAGCTTAATGGTAAGGTTAATTACCATTCAATGGTCCTTTTGGTCCGTTTTTCAACCACTTCAAGGCTGCCCATTCATCTAGGGTTTCCTTCAACTTTTCACATTCAAACCCATAACAAAAATTTGCAAAAATAAAGTTTAATTTGGGTTCTCCAAGGCTTGAACCCATAACCATGCCAATGCCAAGTCAATACCAAACCATCATGCCAATTCATGTTTCTTACTAACTAATATAATTCAAGTACTATATCATTCCACAATATGATCACATATATAACAAAAAAATAACATATAAAAGGCATACATAAGACTCGAACCCAAGTCCTCTCACACATCTAAGGTACTCTCAACCACTTGAGCTAGTACTTTTCCACGTCATACACTTAAGAATTTAATGCCATAAAGGCTTCCACTACCCGTATTTATTAATTAATTAATTATTTAATTAATTAAATTCCACAGGTCTTACAATACACAAGATCAAATTAGAGGCAAATCAACCTTCACATTGAGAAATTGACCAAGATGGAAGAAGCTTTGGCACAATTCATCCAAGTGCCAACCACTAATCAAAAGAACACTGAAGGCTCAATCAAGAATTTGGAACTACAAATTGGACAACTTGCTAAACAAATGGTAGGACAACAAGAGGGGCAGTTTTCAGCAAACACAAAGATAAATCCAAAAGAACAGTGCCAATCCATTACCACTAGGAAAGGAACTATTATAGGTGAAGGAATTTGATGGCAAAGCCCTAGCCAAGGGACCCACCACAAGAGCCATGGCAAGAAGGATCCAAGAAGACTTGGCTTCGAGTGAGCTAAATAGGCCCAAATTGATGTTTACATAGGCTAAGGAATTCATGAAGACCTAGTCTAGGATTCATTGTAAATATTTAAATAATATTTGGGCCTTGTATTATGGGCCAAGTTGTATAGGAAATTTTATTTTTGGCTTTGTATGATGGGTCAAAATAGAATAGCAAAGTGGGTCAACCAAAATCAACTTGGTTCACGGTTCAAGGTTGACTAAAAAAGTAGCGCATAGGATGGTTGACCAAGGGGTCAAAGAATAAGTCTTGAAACTTTATGAGCAAGTCTTGAGTGGCCATGTGTTATTCTCCTAATGGAGAGGATTTCTAGCTTACTCTCAAAGTTTTCCAAGATGACATTTTTATGGGTTTGCTCATCTAGGTTTAAGACAACTTGCTCCTATAAATAAAGGTCACTACTCATGTATTTGCTAGCTTGAATTTGAGAAATGAAATGTTGCCAAAATTGGTGCGCATCTCTTGTTTGAGCTCACTTTAGAGTGGAATTCTCTCTAAAATCACTATAATTTCCTTCCTTAGAGTTGGCCTCACCTTTCTTAGGAAAACCTTCACTAAACACTACACCACACCATCAAATTGAGACACTTTTCTTTTCGATCCCTTAGCTTCCACGCAATCTCCCATCATCAATGGAACTTCCACCTTGCGTTTTCATGGAGTCCTTTGGAGCAAGGGCATCAAAATTGGAGATAACTTGGAGAAGAATGAAAAAGATTGGATATGTAGATCTTCAGCCTAAACAAATGAATTTGTAGCAAGTAGGCAAGTCTATCAAGTACCCATGTGGAGTAGTAATGGATCTATTGATAAAGGATCTATTGATCAAGGTTAACAAATTCTATTTCCCTATAGATTTTTGTGGTAATGGACATTGAAGAAGATGTGGACGTACCTTTGATCTTAAGCAGACCATTCATGAAAACAACAAGAGTAATCATAGACATGGATAAAAGGAAACTAAAGGTGAAAGTGCAAGATGAAGAAGTCAACTTTAATGTGTTTGAGGCACTAAAATACCCTACTGAATCCAAGGATTGCCTTATAATTGAAACTTTAAAAGACGTTTACTTTGAGAAAAAGTTGACTTTTGCAACAGTATAACCTTTGGGAAAAGCCATAATGAATTTGGAAGACAATCTCGATGAAGAAGCAATAAGAGATTGCATAGGAGAACTGGAAAGGAACAAAGAAGTTAGTTCAAGCTCAATGCCAAAAATTGAGCTGAGCCCAACAAAGGAAGATCAACTATTTAATATAGAGTTGAAACAACTGGCACCACATTTAAAGTATGTCTTCTTGGAGGATGGCAAACCTGTCATTATAAGTAATAAATTGTGTGAAGAAAAAGAGGAAAAATTGATAAAAGTTCTCCCAAAGAATAAGTAAGCCATAACATGGACACTCTCTGACATAAAGGGAATTAGTCCATCCTACTACATGCAATGGATCTTAATGGAAGAAACTTACAAACCAGTTGCTCAACCTCAGAGAAGGCTTAATCCTGCAATGAAGGAAGTGGTGAGAAAAGAGGTGATCAAACTTCTAGAAGCAGGGATGACCTATCACATCTCAAATAGCCCTTGGGTAAGCCCAGTACAAGTAGTCTCCAAAAAGGGAGGGATAACAATCATAAGAAATGAAAAAAAAATGAATTGATCCCTTCTAGGACTGTTACTTGGTGGAGAAAGTGCATTGACTATAGGAAGCTTAATCAAGCCACAAGGAAGGATCAATTCCCCTTACCCTTTATGGATCAAATGCTTGAAAGATTGGCAGGACAAGCCTATTACTGTTTCTTAGATGGATACTCTGGTTATAACTACATTGCAGTAGATCCACAAGATCAAGAAAAAACATCCTTTACTTGTCCCTTTGGAGTATTTGCATATAGGAGAATGCCCTTTGGATTATGCAACGTTCCAACAACATTTTAGAGATGCATGATGGCTATTTTCTCATATATGATTGAGAAAACTATTGAGATCTTCATGGACGAATTTTCAGTCTTTGGCTCTTCGTTTGAAAAATGCTTGGAGAATTTGGGACTAGTTCTTCAAAGATGCACAAAAACTAACTTAGTCATAAATTAGCAAAAATGCACTTTATGGTGCAAGAAGGAATTGTTCTTGGTCATAAAATCTCATGCAAAGGGATAGAAGTATATCCAACCAAAGTGGAAGTAATCTCCAAGCTACCTCTACCAACCAATGTTAAAGGAATATGAAGCTTCCTTGGTCATGTTGGTTTCTATAGAAAATTCATAAAAGATTTTTCAAAATTTTGTAAGCCATTAAGAAATTTGTTGATTAAAGAAGCAAAGTTCAACTTCAATGAAGAATGTATAAAAGGTTTTCAATTCCTGAAGTAAGAACTATGCACTGCACCAATTATCATTGCACCTTATTAGTCTCTCAACTGTGGCTCTTGGTTGGCATGAGATGGCGATTCTTTCAGGGTTATATGGAATTATAAATTGTGAATGCATGTAATATTGGTATAAAATGGGTAGAGGTATGTGTTGTGGGCTAAATGCATGATTCCTTAATATGTAAGTATGTGAAATTATAAGCCTAAGTGAGGATGTGAATTGGGGAATGGCATGAGGAATTTCTAAAAAGGGAGTCCTTATACATACTGTTTGAGTTACTCTAGCGATTTTAGGAGTTGAATGCTTAATTGGATGTTGTATGAGAAATTGCATATGTGTGTTGTTATCATTTAGTAAATCTAAGTGTTGGCTTGGTTCCAATTTTGATTGCATGTGTGGGGATCATTGAATGATGCATATGAGGTGTGCTAGTGTGAGTTGAGTTGTGCTTAAACGTATGAATCTGTTTTGTGTAATTTAGAGGAGTGCCTCGAGAGGTTGAGAGTTGCAAATTTGTGGTGTAGCACAAGAACTAAAAAGTTGTCACGCTATTGGTGTAGCGCCTAACAATGTAGATTGGACAGCCAGACGATAGGAGAAGTTGGCACCAGGCGGTCTTTCTGAACCGCTAGGCGATGCAGAAAACAGTGGATTTGTATCTAGCAGTCAAGGCTGACTTGCCAAGCGGTAGTGGAAAACATGTGGTCTAAAGTAATTCCAGTGGGTTGGCGCCTGACGACACTACAGGATCCGTTAGGCGATCTGCAAAGGGTTTTTTGATGAAGGATTATTTTGTTTTCTTTTAAGATTATTGAATATGGTGTGAGTTGATTAAGAAAGCTAAGTGAAATCCCCATTGGACATTAAGATAGCATGCTATCTAGATGTGAAGGTTCCTTTCACAAAGCTCAAGAGAAGAAGATGATGGATTGATTCAAAACAAAAAGGAAATGGAAAGCACATAAACCATAGAAAACCAAGAACAATTAAAGGAAGAAGAA
>Ga0209589_1009294_pt1 | contig 14920 bp, 3 predicted proteins | sample CowpeawhiteBW_FD_187525 | JGI IMG/M metagenome (GOLD analysis project Ga0209589, IMG submission 187525) | Root nodule microbial communities of legume samples collected from California USA - Cow pea white BW (SPAdes) (version 2) | ecosystem: Host-associated > Plants > Roots > Nodule | place: USA... | reverse complement strand
TATCAGTGGTATCAGAGCCGATGGTTCGGAGTGACTGACCGCATAACCATAACCAAAAAGGGGTCACCGAAGTGACTGACCGCATAACCATAACCAAAGGGGTCACTCATACACACCTGAAGGGAAACATTGGATAGAAAAGACAAAGTTAAATACTATATAAGAATAAAGACTCATAACAACATTGCCTTAAGGTTTTGGTGTAAAAGTGGTGTCTAAAGTCTTATATGTGTAAGACTAATGTCATATAACCATATAGAACCACAATCTCTCAATGACCATAACTATGTCATGTCTATAACCATAACCTATATGAAAAAATATATATAACCTATCACTATCAACATATATGTGACATGAATTTGATATAATTTAATGTATATATAAAAAGATGTATTAAAATTGTTAGATTGTTACTTGTAAGGGTGTTGGTATGATTTATTTTCCACTCAAGTACTAAAAATAATGAATTTGAAGGGTATGATGATTCATGAGAGTGTGAAAAGAATGGGTATGAGACGTGAAATATGGTGGGAGTGGAGCCTTTCCTTTACGCCAACCATGCAGCCATGTTTGTGAATAATAATGATGATTCATGTCTGAAGATGAAACGCATTCACTCTTCAATGTAAAGCTTATCCAATCTCTCATCTTCGCTTTAATTTCTCTGTTTAACGTGCGCCATCACCTAACCTCGATTATATATCTTAACTGTGGACCACTAACTTTTGTCTGGCTTACAATTTTTCACAATATATGTTTCTTCAACTTTTCACAAACACCTTGTATGCAACTATCAATACTCCTTAATTACACCCTAAGCAAAACATTGATGTTTATAGGTTATAGAGTTTTTTTTTTTTTTTTTGTTTATAGCTAGGTTTTGGAGTATTTAGAGATTCAAAGTTCATGCACAATTTGCCACGTAAATGACCTTTCGATTATCTTGCCCTTAAAATTTGTAAAGAATATGTATTTCTTGCTTCACTGAAATTTAAAACCGTGTTTCTTAAATCAGAGTGATTTAATAAACAATAAATATTTTTTTATTATTGTTCCAATAAAAAATAATTTACTGATGATTAAAATTCATAAATAATTATCAAATTTTATTAGTAAATCAAAATTACTTATAGATTATCAACTGTCGTTAGTAAAATATAAACAATAAAATTTATTAATCAATAGGAAAATTTGTCAATAATTATTAATGAGTTTCTTTCCTCCTCCTTCGTCAACTAATTTATAACAAATATTTTGTTAGATTTGACGAAAAAATTTATTACGAAATTATTACCGTATTGAGAAAATAAGATTGAATCACTAACAAATTTATCAACAAATAAAAAAAAATTGAATTACTAAAAAATTTCAAAAAAATCAATTATTGATATATCTATGGATGGATTTTGGGAAAAAAATATTAGAAAGATATTTATCAATGAATTTTATCGCAACATGATCAAAGTCCAGATAAAAACTTTGACACTCATTTTACTGACAGATTTTACCAAAAAAAATATATTAATAATAAACATTATAAATCATTGACAAATTTTACCAATAAAATTATTACTGATAAATACTTTTATTGATAATAAAATTTTAATTTATATACGAATATTACTAGCAAAAATATTTATTAATAATTAAAATTATAAAATTCGTCCATAAAAATTGTAAACAAATTCTTTTTATCGACTAATTTTTTCTCATATATAAAATTTTGTTAAATATTTAGTATTTTTTTAATATTCTAAAAATTTTATACGCTGCAAAACATTACCAAATTTTTACCATCGTAAGTATCAAGAAAAGTCAAATGTTCAAAGATATTTGCAACCACTCTTTAGTCAATATTTGTCGAAAATGAAAGTGATATGAACAGAAATTATTTGAATTCCACCTATGTGAAGATATGACATGAAGAATTGGTTCACATTAATAACGAAATTAAAATGTTAATAAAATATGACTACTTAGGAATATATGTTAATAAGTTCGAGAAACTTGCATGATGTACTTACTTTAACGACAAATCACTCGAAAGTAAATTATAGTTAGTTTTATTACGATTAATCTATTTTATTTTATTAGACAATAATTTGTTGTGAAAATAAATTTAAAGAAGTATCATACTCACCAATATTGAATACTATTCAAGGTCAATCCAATATAAAATATATACTTAAGAAAGTACATTGGAATTTAGAATAAATTCATTGCTCCATAAGATAAAAGCTAAGTAAATTTAAGTGTAACGCCTAAGAAATTAACAAAGTAAACTAAATCTTAAACTACTTAAAACAAGTAACCAAGTAAACTAAGTCCTTGGTGTAGTCCTCACTCCAATAACATCAACTACTTAAAACATAAATTACTAATAAAGTACATTAAGACCTAAACATGATCTTTCAATCAATATGAGTTGAGTTCAACCACTTAAAACTATTTAAATACTTTTTTTCTTTTCATTTTTGAGACGACTTTTAAAAAAAATATCGTGACATCCAAAAAAATTATGTAAATGATCAAGCAGATTATTGTCATTATTATATAAATATTAAAGTACTGGACAATTGTGAAATAGATGTATACAAAGTGTATACATATGAAAGAATTAGATTTCTCGTAAATTTTGTTAAAAGTCAAATTGTCATCTATAACTTTCGAAAAAAACAAACATCTCCAAGATTAACCTTTCGAGGATCTTACACCAATGTTTTAGATTCTTTTGTTTGGCTTGAGGTTTATTTGTATTTTCATGCTTTTTACAAACTACATCTAAGACAATGTTTTTGAAAAATTTACCAATTTTTTTAGTTCCATTCAATTGTGGACTATGATGGGGATATGTTCCACATATTAGTTTCTATTAGAACGATTGAAGAAGATACGTGGGGCATATTTCTACCAGACTCACATATATTTTAGTATACTCAAAAGATCTAAAGGTGACCTAACACGAGAAAAGTCTCTCTTTTTTTTTTTTTTTTCCAAAATGAAGGCAATATTACAATTTACATATGCAAAGCTCGCGTTTGATCTACGATTTAGCTTAACACGCTTAAATGCTTTGGATAGACAACCTTATATTAACATTTTCAAAATAATTGACAATATATTGTCACTATAAGCATTTAATTTTAATTGTCAATACAGAGTACGAGTTTATTTTTATCATTGTATGATTTTGAAAGATGGTCAAACACATGTTTTCTATTTGTGTTTGAAAGACATCGAAGTTCATTGTACCACATTGTTTGAGGCTAAATAAGTGTATATCTTTTATTGACTTACATAATGCGAAACCTAACCTATTAACTAATAAACTTATTTAATATGAGGAAATGATGATCAAGTTTTAGAGTAGTGACCATTAAGCAAGTTATTTTCATAAGGGTAAGTTATTTTTATAAGGTTAAATATATTTTTGGTCACTTAAATTTAAGTGAATTTTGAAATTAGCCCATTTCAAAATTTTGGATCAATTTAGTCTTTCATCTCTCGAAATACATGGATGTAGTCATTTTAATCCAATTTTGTTAAATTTATTTGACATTCCAAACACGTTTCATAATAGTATTTGACTTAACATTAGATCAAAGAATGTGTCAAACAATATAAACAACTCAAATACAATTTTGAAATGCGTACGAAACATCAAATAAACCTAACAAATTTTAATTAAAATGTTTAAATTTACATATTTTAAAAATGAAGAAGGACTAAATTATTCTAAAATTTTGAAATGGACTAATTCCAAAATTTACGGAAAAGAAAAAATATTTAACCCTTTTCATAGTTACTGTTACTGTTGTGGGTGAATGTTCTTCGCACTTATGAAAGGGGTAGAGTTAGTTCCTACAAATTCATGCACAAACATAGAGGACCACACACATTTCAATACTCTATGTTGATAATATCTAATCTAAACCATTTATTTTTATTCACCTATTTGTGACTGCATATAATTTAACAAAACTAAATTTCTTTCTCTTATAAATAATCCTATCTCCCCCAAATAATTATTAAAATATTCAATTAAACTGTTATTGTTCCGTCGAATGAATTAAAAAGAATATTTGACTCCATTAATGAATGCCAAATAGCAATGCTATTATCATTCAAGAACTCAAGACACAGAAACTTATTACATAAGTATAATTAATTGAGCTTTCTTCAGATTAATTCCGTGGTAAATTTGTATTGCAGTTTTATAAAAGTGTCTTAAAGGATTCTAAAATTCCATTATAAACATCTTATTTACGTACTTAATTATATAGATTCTGCAAAACATAAAGCCTTGAGTAATCACCAATCCATAAAAACAAAGGATCCTGATTGGTACCCAGACAAAAAAAACATAGATACCAAGCTATATGTTACAGAAGTCACCGGAAACCGGCGCTTCCCGTTCACCTGCCAATTCAATAAGCAGAGGTAGCAGTTTATCTTTCCAAAGCTTCGCGCCACATTCCCCTCCCTTCTCACTTCTCTTCATTTCAACCACTACCAGCTCTTCCGTTAACCGGTAAACTACTACGAGACCTAACAAATTACCGTCCTGCCCTTCCAACTTCGCTCCACCACCGTTCTTCTCCCTCCTCACCACCACCCTCCCTTCCTCCGCCACCGCCTCCACTCTCTCTATAATATTCTCCGGCTCCGCGGCGGAAACAACCCGTTCCACCGAATCTGACCCGTTCGGATCCTCGAAAAGACCCGACATGTCCAAACCGGTCGAAAAAGAAATTAAGTCGAACGCGTTTAGCGACTCGAACCCGGTTCGGCTCTCCCCACACACGCATTCACTCTCCTTGACCCGAACCGGTTCGTACTGGTCCTCACCCGCGTTGAACCACGTGTCTTGGTAGATCTCATCAATGGTAATCCTGGTCTCGGGATTTGTGTCCAACAAGCGTGATAAGAGGTACCTCAGATCACTAGACATCCACCTAGGGAACCGGAATTGACCGCGGTAAATCTTTCTGTACAAAACGGTGACGTTGCAATCATTGAATGGTAAATAACCTGCAGTGAGCGCAAACAAAACGACGCCGCACGACCACAGATCCACTTTCGCACCATCATAGCCTCTCTTCACCAGAATCTCGGGTGCCACGTAGGTAGGCGTTCCACAAACAGTGTGTAACAACCCGTCAGGTCGGATCTGACCCGTGACCGCACTCAACCCGAAATCGGAGACTTTCAAATTCCCGTTCTCGTCGAGCAGGAGGTTATCGAGCTTGAGGTCGCGGTGGAACACGCCGCGCGAGTGGCAGTGTTTCAAGGCGGAGATGAGTTGCCGGAAGTAAAACCTGGCGTCGATCTCCTCCAGGCGCCCTTTTCTGGCGACCGCGTGGAAGAGTTCGCCGCCGGCGGCAAACTCCATGACGAAGTAGATTTTGGTCTTCGTCGCGAGAACTTCAAAGAGGTCAATGATGTTGGAGTGGTGGAGGCGACGCATGATAGAGATCTCACGTTCCACGTTGGCGGCAAAACCTCCGTTTACGACCTTGCTTTTGCTGACGGCCTTCACCGCCACGCTCTGGCGCGTGTCGACGGTGGTGGCGTGGTAGACCTTGCCGAACGCGCCGACTCCCAGTAACCTCTTCAATTCGTACTTCCCGAACAAAACGACGCCGGATGGCACGTCGTCGTTTGTGGTTGGTAGTTGGGTCGCTACGGTGTCGTTCTGCGGCTCTCTCATGGTTGAAGCAACTAACTAACGAAGTCTCTCAACCTGAGAGAGGAGTTGTTGAGAGAATATAAAGCGAAGTTGAGAGAATATGGCGCAATGGTGGTTGGTAATTGGATATTCCAGATTTTGTGAAGGGATTTGCATAAATCTTATCTAACAAGGAACTTCAAGAGCCACTAAAAGGGAATGAGTGGAGTTGAAGTGTGTTCGGGACAAAGGAAAAGAGGAACAATCCATGTGTTGTTGTGAGCCTGCAGGAAGGGGATGGCTATTTAAAGATGGTCACGCTTTCCGTCAACAAGACAACTCTGTCCTGTCTTATTTTTTATTTCTTAAATTTTTATTACGTTGGTTTATTTTTATTTAATACATGTTTTTAACGGTTCGTAGTTATGTTTGAATAACTAATAATGAGTGTGATGCGTATAAATAAAGTAGGATAAGAAAGTGCGTTATGAGGAAGAGGAAGAATGATCGTAGAGTTTGAAAAAAATTAGTGCTTATGGTAGCCAAACAAGGTTTAATGATGTGAAGGGAGTGCGAGACAGGGCGTGATGACTAGGGAAAATTATGAAAGCTCAATGGACGCGGAAGCGATTACAATAGACAAGACAGGTATGTAATCTAGATTTTCTGTTGGGCGTTTCAATTTTCTCTCGCTATTTCTTTCTTTGTGTTTTAAAAATATGTTACCAAATGGATATTAATCCTAATTCAAACCATCAAAATTGGTCCGTAAAAGATCAAGTTTGTAATATTTATATATTGTAATTTTTTTTATTAACAGTCAAAAAATATATTAATTGTAGTGCATTTGGAGTGTTTTAACCTTTATAAACAAAAGATAAAAGAAAAAAGAAGTACAAAATAAAAGTATGTAATTTCTATGTAATAAGAGAATACCCGATGAACAGACCTAAGAGAGATATATGAACATCCAAAACTAACAAAAATCAACATTGAACAAAGGTTCTTCAAACACTCTGTGTTATCGAGACACTTTTGTTCAAAGTGTTAACTAATATAGCAATTCTAACACATTTCGACATGATAAAGCATATACATCTCGTATAAAATTAGATATTAATAAGTGATCTAATAGCGGGTGTAATAATATACCTAACAAACATCAAATTTTGTTAAAGATAGATTCAAACTCATAATTATGAAGTAAAAGTCTAATCTAACGTCACGAAATCAACTTGTAAGACAAATTTCACTTTGCAAACTGATTTTAGAAGTTAAGTTTGAAATCTACAAGTATACTAATATATATTAATTTTGAAGTTATAAAATATATTTAAAAAATCAATCAGTATATTTTCAAGATGAAAATATAAAACAAAAAAATTAATACAAATACCTAAACTCGTACCTATCTTACATAGTACGATGCTATCACTTCCATGTGCTTGAACATCTTACGATGTGTATCTCTGATCAGTTGGAATTAGTTGTAGAATGGCAAAAATGTAGATGAAACTGTCACGTTTTTATTTCTGTTATTGTAACACTCTCATGCATATCTAATTTTATTGAGTGGCTGAGGTGGTATTCAGATGGATTATGTGTACGACGTAAAGGTCTGTTTTCTCAGTTTTAGTATTTATCTTCTTTTCTTAAACGCTCGTTTCAGATCTGAGTAAAAGTATTTAAAGTGTTATGGTAGGTTTTAACTTTTGAGTTCTCATGTTTTTTTTCAGCATTTAAAACCTATATGATACTAAAAAAAAAGTAATCATAACTGAGAAATTCATTTAAACATATAATTACATTACAACTTTATTTAATCCATACTCTATATTACTACATTATTTTAATTGTCAAAATAGTATTTTCTATTAAATATACTTTGATACTTTGAGACTTACAACTCATTATACTAATATAATGACATATATTATTAGTATTTTAAAGTAAAAAAATGTGATTAAAATCATTTGTTACGTTTTTTTTTACTAATGGTATAAAAATTTAGCTTTTTGTCCAAAATGAAATGATGTATTAATACCATAGTTATATACTAGTAAGTGTTATTATCCAATTATATTTCGAGTTTCACCTTGATAATGGTTGTCTGTTAAAAAAATTTAGATATTTTTTAATGAAATAATGACATTATTATTATTATTCTGTTAAATTTGCTTTAAAAAAAAGTTAAAAAGTGAAAAGTATTTTATTTTTTTGAAATAAACTAAAAATATATGATAGAAGATATTTTTGGAGAAACATGTGAAGATGGTTTGATTCTCAAAATTTGTTAGACTTTCATGGTATTCCTTTTCTATCTCTATTTCAATTTGTGTCTTTTTTTGTAAGAAAAAAAAAAGTGTCGACAAAAATAAATATGTTTGACAAATAGCCTTTTTAACACAAAAAAAAGAAAAAAGATACTTAACACTATATATGCATAGCATAGTGCAAGCACAAGGGATACAATAATTTATTTTCTTAACAGAATATGTAATATAGTTCTAATAAAGAATTAGTGCACGATATCTAGGGGAATGTAATATTTTATAGGACTAATATATGCAGCTCCAAAAACTTACGTAAAGTCCTAAACTACTGATGTCTTAGACACAACAAAATTTTCACGTAACATACTGAAGTATGCAATCATTTTTAATAACACACACTCTTCTTCTTTTCTTTCTTTCTCTCTCCGTATATATTTATATAATTAATTCTAGTCAAACTAACCAGAGTATTCTCATACTTCTCTCCCCTTGTGTAATATTTATAATTAATTTCATAAAAATTATTTACTAAGTCTATTAGTTAGACATAAATTATATGAAATACGATAGCAGTGAAAATAAATAAATAAAAAATATGTAAATGAAAAATCTATGAAGATATGATACAGCACATCACAACATCACAGATGAAGCCATAAAGAAATTTTGTTAGAGATAAGTGAGGTGGTCCTTGGTCCTAACCCTAAGGTTTATTGGTCCCCCCATAGTCGTACGACAAGTTCCTTCGAAATTTCCAGGAAAATAGTGTCTTAGGATAAAACAAGTGGAGCCTTCACATGCTTTCAGACCTCAAATCATTGTAATGCATAAATCCAAACAGAATCTGTCTTCAATTTTTCCTGCACCACAAACTAATTACACTATAATTCAATTCATTACTGAATAAAATTTATTTTTTATTTTTATATTTAATTTCTAATATATGTTATTGTGTAATTTTACTTATAATCACTATAAACTTTATTTTGAACATAAATATTCCAAAGAAATCTAACAAAAAAAATTGAAAGTTATAAATTTTGACAAAAAATAAAAATAAAAAATTTGTGACTCAATTAATGTTTTTCAAACGGGAGATGTCATAACACAACGGGAATCTGTAATTATAATGAGGTAAAAATTGAGTAAACAAACTTTAACATGGTTTACATAATTAATCATTAAGGATTTTAGTGAAGTATTTATTTTCCTAAAGAAAGATTTTAGTAAGGCAAAAGAAAAGGAAAATTAACAAAACAACAAATTTTATTTTTTAAAATGAAGACTCTTTTACATGGTCGATTTCCTACACTTCTGAAAACAATTTGGTTTCTTTCGATCTTTTTAGATATCTTGTGGCCCTGCTAAATTTGAAAGAAGACAACTAAGTTAGCATTTGTGATGAATAAAACAACGACAATAATAATAATAATAATAATAATATTATTATTATTATTATTATTATTATTATTATTATTATTATTCACGTACAATTGCAACACATCTCGAATTTTAAGCAGATAAAGTCTTGATATATATCATATATGTGATTGTATGGCAGAAAATATTATACCAAAAAATCAATTAACGTCGATTTGATAAACTTTTAGGCGTTGATTTGAGTTTGTTTTCTTCTTTCTGAGTTTGTGTATGGCGATTATTTCCTCATGCAACGTTGAGTTCATAGCATATTTAATGAAATAGTAATCACAATGTTTTAAGAGGTTTATTCTAATAAAGTTCATCCTTTACCTAATATCCTTCATGATAAACAAATAAAATGTAGCATTAAACTTATTTTTCACAGACAAGAACGTATTGTTAAATTTTGTCGACGAACAGTGTCTAATATAATCTTGCCCTCATAATCAAACATTAAATAATTCAGGGATATGTAAACGTTTTGACTAAAAATTTAAATTTACTTACATTTATGTTACAATGAAATTGCGTAACATAAGTTAAATTTTAATTAGGTTACTATCTCATTCAACCTTAGTGGTGTTAATACGTAAGCCACCTAATGTACAAAACATCGTTTCTTAATGATTTTTTATTTTTCACTTTGTCTAAGTGTTTGTCATGCAGCACGACAAATGTGGTGAGATTAGCATTGATATTTGGATAATAAGTTAAAAATGAAAGTTTAAAGGAACTTTTAATTTTGACTTAGAAGATGTCCCAATCTACTAATGAAGAGCCTCTTTCTCAAAAGGGTCACATATTGTTAGAGCATACGTCACAAATTGAATCTTAGATCCCAAAATTTAACATTTTCTTTACCAAATGAATCATAAGAATAAGAGATTTGTTTTTTCATAAAAAAACATTAACAAATAAAATTAATTTTCGCATAAACTAGAATGATTTTATGCATAAATTAATTATTAGAAATAATTTCAAATTATATTTTTTAAAATTTGATATTAAATAATGTAAAATTTAATTCTATCTTATAAAAGTTAAATTTATTTTTTATGTTTTCCTAATTCTATTTTTACGATTATTTTTTTACTCTAATTTCCTTATTTTGTCCATTCTAAATTTGAAGATATTTAAAAAAAAATAGTTAATGTAATTTCTTTTAACAAGTGAATAATAATATCCTACAATAATACGTGATTATCAAATTAAAGGTTCATGACTTGTTAACAAAAATGACACGTCCTCTTTTCAATCTTGATGGTTCAACTCTTTATAATAACTACTAATCTATAAATTAAAATTGATGAAATATATATTATAACTTTTATTTAATTTATAATTTATAATTTATAATAATCTAGTGGGTTGAGTGTGATTTCTAGTTTTAGGGTATGGATTTCATAGTTTCATCTTTCATATTATAATAATTTATTATTTTATTTTGATATAATTATTATCTATCATTTTACGATGTCATCATGTTAAATATTTTTTTTACAGGACAATTGATATATTTGATAAACTCAAACTGTTTAATTAAAATCTAAAACATAAAAATTTGTATAATATGATATTTGAAGACAAAAATACTTTGGATATATTTTATAAGTTTAGGTACGTAAGTTCAGGTTAAATAGAATATAATCGTCTCATTGTCTAAAATTATAAAGGTTAATGTAAAACATTTTTTTTTTCTAAACTTTAAAGTATTTGATTTCTTTTTAGAATTATGAGGTTACTTTTTTTCTTCAATTAGAGCATACAAATTGGAAGACTATAGAATTTCAATGATTTAATCTGATTATATTCTAGTTTTATGTAAATTTTTTATTTGTTATATCTAGTTTTTCGTGTTTATTCTTTATGTGTGTATCATTTATTGGCCGCATGTAAAATATTAGTTAAAAAGATGAATTTTTCTTACTTGGTACATTACTTTTAATCAAAAATCTTAAAATAATAAATTTATGAGTTTTTATTTTTATATAATATTCTATTTTTTTATTTTAAATTAATTTAAAATTTAAACTCATATTTAAATTTTTAACAAAATATATAATATATATATATATATATATATATATATATATATATATATATATATATATAATCAGCAGTATTATAGAAAATGAATCGTTCAATTTCAATATTTTCAAAAAGCTTTTGTAGAGATTTTGAAAGATGTCTTAATTTTGAAAGCTCTTAATACAGTATTAATTTAAACTTGATATGTAACACTGATATAGAGAGAATTATTAATGAGTAGTTATGTTGTAGAATCTTCCAAGTGAAGGGAGTGCAATAATCAGCATGGATTCCTCTTGCTTTCATCATCTTCATTAATTAATAGTTGAAAGAAGAAAGGAAAGAAAGAAGTGCACGAAAATGAAGGAATGATCCTTTTCCAATTCCACGTTGCAGAACCCTTCTCTTTCTTCTATGGCCAATGTTCAAGAGAAGCTGAAAACCGTTCAAACCAAGTTTTCTATTTTCACAATATTATATTATTAATTTTCCAGAATCCAAGTATATGCTCACATCTTTGTCTTGTGCACACTACATGACTACTACATTCAATAGTACGTCATAAAACGTCATACTTCTGGAGGATAATTGTAAACCCTCATAAAATAATGCATTTATTATCCCTTAGAATTAGGTCATGTGTGGATTCGAAAATTTATTTATTATATATATAAGTCTTATACCTACCAATAAAATCTCCTTTTTTTTTTAATTGTATTTGTTTAAAAGTTCAATTTGAATTTTTACTTAAAAGATCCTGATCTAAGCTATTCGGACTAATTACATAAATAATTACATAAGTAATCTTTATGATAAAGATATTATATCTTGTGCTATTTTTTATATTAATAGAGATATCATATATTTAATTCTCTTTTATTATTATTATCAAATATTATGTTTTATTAGGTTTTACTTTTCTATATAGTCAGATATTATATTATATATTATCATTAAATTGTTTTCATCAATTATCTTTTGTTAATATTTTTTCTTCTCATGGCTTATACACAAGTAATGTTTATGAATATGATTAATTAAGTATTAAAATTTTCATAAATTTAGAAATTTTTAATAATTTTTTATAATATATTGAGTACTTGCTAGATTTGTAGATTTATAGTCTTTAATTGAGTCTCAATTATTTAGTTTTTTTTTATATAATCGGGTGATGTGACTAAATGAATATGATTTTGCTCTATCACCTTGATATGGATAACAATCACTTCAACTACTTAATAGAGCTACATCACTAGGTTAACAAAAAAATAATATTGACTTAATTGAAAAAATATAATTTTGTTAAGTATTTAATAAACTAGAAAAAATTATTAGAGATTTGATACCGTTAATTTTTACCTATTTTGGTTATTTTTGTGAATAAATCAATTATTCATTAACTTTGTCTTGTTTCATCCTCAAGTTTAATGTTTTTTTTTTCTTATATTTTAGTTAGTGTGTGCTTGTTTTACCTCTAATATCCTTTTTATTACTTGAAATAAGTGTATATGAAATAATTATGGTAGAGGATAATAAGTTATAACTTAAGAAAACATGTTTTGGACAAGAAAAGATAAATTTGGAGCAAATACATGTGTCGAGCGCCATTGAATCATGCCCACCGTCACAAAGTCAGGGTGAAATCAGTTCTATAAGGGAGTCCAGTGTTGGGTGGTGAAAAATGGCGTTGGACATCATTAGCCTCTGGAGAACTGCTTGCTGCCTTGTGGAAGAGCCTCATTTTCTTCTTTGGTTCTAATTTCTTCCCTACTTCTTCAATTTGTGAACCCTAAATTCTTCACCATGAAGAACTAACTCTATTTGTTGAGATTAGATGTTATTAACTAATTTTTTATATAAAATTATATATGAATTTAAGTTTTACGAATAAATTAAATGATTAGACATAAATATGTTAGAATTAATTCACGAATTAATTTTATTATATAACTCATTTGATATATTATAATGGATCCAATTGTGATTTAATAAAATATAAGGACCTATTGGTTAGTCGTAATAAAGTAAAATAAAGTTTAGCCAAACTTGATGGACGTTGGCTTATGAAAGGGGATTATGATTCTATCTCTAGTCATAAGGTTCTTTCATAGTAAGCCATAAAAAATGTGTGAGAAGAGAAAGAAAAACAAAAATAAAATTGAGAAACAATGATTAGAAAATAGACGAATTGAAAAATATATTTTCACATGATCTCTTATAAATCAAGATTAGTACTCTATTATTTTTTTATTGCGTGAGAATGTTAAATCTTAAAGATCTCAAAATTATTTTACAAAATATCTAATTAAAGATGATTAATCAATTTTTTAATAACAAATAATCATCAACAAAGCAAACAAAAATTGTCCTTGCACTTATATAACGTGGTCAGGAAAACATCAACTTCCACATATGTCTTCTAATTTCCTTATTTTAATATTAAAATTTGAAATTGCATGTTATATATTACCATTTTCATAGTTATATATTATTATCATTACTTATCCATTATATATATATATATATATATATATATATATATATATATATATATATATATATATATATATATATATATACGAGATATTTAAAAGGACATTACAATGAAAATTATAAAATTGTCTCATTTACAAACTAAATGGTTAACAAATTAAAAGTGTTTATATATTATTACATTATATATATATATATATATATAATCTTAAAATAGAATTCAAAATTTTTAAAGTATTATTTTATTTTATTGTTCATAAAATATATTTCACTTAAAATATGGTATTTATGCTTCTTGCGAGGATTTTGATTCATTCTTCATTTTGCACAAATAGAAACACCTAAGGTTGCTGGGAGATGCCTTTGAAAAGTATTGAGAATGTTAGAAATATCTCCCTTTCCTCCCTGGGTCTCCTCTTTCATCCATGATGATTTTTCTCTTTTTCGTGTTGAAGAGAAGGATAGGTTACAATTTGGAGGTGTTGATGTGAAAAAGATGCACAAATGGACAAATGGAGCTTAAAAAAACTACTAGGTGCCATTGGAAAAAAGTTTCATTCTTTTCTTTAATTCTAATTTCTTCCTTTCTTCAATTTGTGATTCCTAATCATTCACCAAAACGAAATAATTTTATTTGTTGATATTAGATATAATAAACTAAATTTTTTATAAAATTATAAATTTAAATTTTATAGATAAATTAAATGATTGGACATAAATATCTTACCGAAGATGATTAACCAAATTTTTTAATAACAAATAATCATCAACAAAGCAAACAAAAATTGTCCTTTCACTTATAACATGGTTAAGAAAACATCAATTTTCCACATATGTCTTCTAGTTTTCTTATTTTAATATTAAAAGTTTAAATTGCATATGCCGTTATATGTTACATTCTTATATTGTTATATATTATTATCATTACTTTTCCGTGTTATATATATATATATATATATATATATATATATATATATATATATATATATATATATTTATATATATATATATATATATATATATATATATATAT
>Ga0209589_1009278_pt1 | contig 14938 bp, 5 predicted proteins | sample CowpeawhiteBW_FD_187525 | JGI IMG/M metagenome (GOLD analysis project Ga0209589, IMG submission 187525) | Root nodule microbial communities of legume samples collected from California USA - Cow pea white BW (SPAdes) (version 2) | ecosystem: Host-associated > Plants > Roots > Nodule | place: USA... | reverse complement strand
TCCTTAGAAGCTCCCTCAAGAAGGATCACTAGAAGCATGTCTAGAGGGGAGTCTTTTATTCCATCACCTTTATCTTTGTTTTGCATTACTTTAGTTTGAATTCCCTAAGTTGGTTTCTAATTGATTTATTTTGGTTGACTTGTTGACTTTGATCCAAAGTTGACCCTTGACCAAGATTAGATTAACTTAAACCAACATACTAATCCTTGTTTGTCTTGTTTTGTAGGTAATTAAGAGAAAGTAGAGCATGGCTAGGTGGCACTTGGTGATTGGAGCACTTGGATGAAGTGGAAGAGAGAGGAAAGCAAAAAGCATAAAGCAAAAGCAAAAGTAGACATGTACCTTGTCTCCTTTTGCCTTTGTGGTTTATGCCTTAGAAGGTCACTTGGTCTCCTTCCTCTTTTGGCCTAGAATCCTCATGGGATTGCCTCCACCAATCATCTCCCTTCACTTGGCCAAGACTCACTCTCACATTAGGTTTAGGGTTTGCTAGTTCATCCTTTCCATGTTTTTGTATTTACTAAAGGACCCCTATGAACTCCTATTTAAAGGGTACTCCTTGTCTTGTAAAAGGGTTGATCATTTTGTTATAAACTTTGTGCATTCAACCACCAAATTTTCGTGAGCTCTCCTTCCTAGAAGTGAACTCACCTTTGCCTTATCTTGCTTGCAAGTGGCGGTACCATCACTCATCTCTAGGGTTTGGTTGGCTTAGATCCCCCCTATGAATGGCATGCTTCTTCCATTGATCATCTTCTTTGCTTTCCATTGTCATTGTTTCTTCTTTCATTTTGCTCTTTAAGTGTTGTTATTGTCGTGTGTGTTTAAGTTTGAATCCAACTCTCTTCTTCCTTTCATGAGCTTGGGAAATGAACCTTTACATCTAGATAGCTTGTTATCTTAATGTCTAGTGGGAATTTTCAAAAAGCTTTCTTAAACAAGTTCACCATGTTCATAACTCTAAAAGAAAACAAGTTAATCCTTCATCAATTCTAGAACTGTTTCAATCTGTTAATTCTCACAAAACAACACATATATTTCATTAATTTGTCTAGTATGAATTTCGTGCGATATGAAATTTTTAGTCAGCAAAAATTACAAATTTAACACATAGATTTCACTTAAAATTACCACTGCACCAAAAATCAGTTTTCTGGTACAGTTTTAGTCGACTAACTCTTATTTTTATGTGTCAAAATCACTTATGTTGATATGGATTAGCTTAAATTGAGTTTAATTGATTGACCCAGTTAAAGTATCCATCACATGACTGTAGTAGCAGCATGTAAGAACTATTACATCTGTTAAAATCTACTTTTCAGATTGCATTGACCATAAAGTGCTTTAATTACATGATTTCTAATATGCATGCATTAGATGTGAACTGTTTGTGAGTGGATTGTTCATAAAATGCATGGGAAACACATCACTGCATACTTTGATACAGATTCCCTCACATTTAATTGTCTGTGATTTCTTGTACTACATTGAAACCAGAAAATATGTACAATTTAACTGTAAATACTTGCATAAGCATCATCCATTGACATTCTCATTTGCTAGTAAGAGCCAAACCTACATTTCACCATGCGTAGAAGATCACAAACAACCCCCTCAAATGATGAAATCTCTACCCCACCTACTCCATCCTCTCCAAATGCCATGAATCAATGAAGGCTTGAGGTATGGTTTGAAGGCCATGAAGACAGAATTTAGACCTTCTTGATTGAGATCAATAGGAAGCAAACCATCCTTCCTAAGGTGATTCGTATGTCATGGCTGAGAGTAGAAAACTTTGGCAACCTTGAGCAACATCTCAAAGCTAAAAATATTGAAGACTTTCCTTGAGCTTTCGGGCAAAGTGTATCCGGATTTGGTGAAGGTGTTCTATGCCAACCTCAAGTTCAGCAATGGCATTCTCAAAACAAGTGTCAAAGGTGTGGAAATGGAAATCACTAGGCAAACATGGAAGGATGTGGTTGGCCTAAGGCAAAGAGATGTGCAAGTTCACAAAGGTGAAACTAGTGCAGTGGATGAATTCAACAAAGTGCAATACTTCAACCAATGTGTGCGAAATCAAGGTGAGCAAACTAGAAATTTCCATGTGGGAAGGCTTCGTGTGGAGGAAAGGTTGCTAGCTATGGTGGTGACCAAAATCATCATGCCTAGGGGGAGTAATCATGCAACCTTGAATTAAGGTGATCTTGTGGTGATGTACTGCATTCAAAATGGTGTGATGGTGGACTGGACATATGCAATTCTTGACCATATGATGAAGGTAAAAAGGCTCACGAATTTCAAGCTTCCATATGTGGTGCTCATCTCTAAGTTCATTGAGCATTTTGGTGTGGATGTGGAAGGAGAGCTTGAAGAGTCTACTCATGTTTTAACACTGAATATGCACAAGATGGGATTCAACAAGATAGGCAATACTTGGCTAGTTGAAGAAGATCAAGGTGTTAATATTGAGGTTGGAGTAAATGACCATGAAGTAGGAACTAATGGAGGAAATCAAGGGGAAGATGAACCACATCCCATGGCAATTGAAATTTATAACCCGCATGAGAATACTGGACCTACATACTCCCAATTTGAGAGAATGGTTCTCAACTAGCTTCAAGATCTCAACATGGGACAAAATGCACATCATGCATACTACACAACAAGGTTCCAAGACCTGGATGACCAGCTGCATAATGTTCATGACCTTCTCTCCAATGTCTACAACAGAGACAACCCTAGGAATGAGTGAAGGGGATGGCTCATAGGTCATGTATTGCATTTTCGTGTTGCATTTTGTGTGTCTGTTTGTCTGTTCTAATTTTTTAATCGGTTATTTTCTCATTTCAGTAGACTGATTATATTAGTTTTCAGCTTCATGATGTATCTGTTATTTCTACTTCTGTTCTAGTGTGCTTGTATTCGTATCAGCTGCCCTGATACACCCCTATGTTACTATTTTAATGAAAATTTTCATCTTTCCAAAATTATCTATGCATTTACTTTCATTTCATGAATCCAAAGGGGGAGAAAAATGAGTTAAAATGAGCAACAATGTGTTAGATTTGGAAAACCTGGAATAAATAAGCTGGAATCATATAATATTGCGAACTTAATCTAAAATCTGAAGTTAAATCATATTATTAGTGATAGGGGGAGCATATGCATATGTGATATATATGTATACTTGTGTACTTTTGCTTGGTTGTATATTTAGAATATTTATGCAAAAGCTTTTTCAGGTTTCTCTATGGATCTTAGCTCATCAATTCAACTCGAGGATGTTGGCTTCATCAATTTTGGGGGAGATTGATGGCTCAAGCAAGTTTGAAGCAAAGAATTGATAAAGCCATGTGCATGAAGATCATAGGTGTTTGATGAAGATTTATAAAGATCCATTCGAAGATTATGTTTTAGTGTGTTAAATATGAAAATAACATGTTAAGTGTAATGTCTTAGTGTTATATCATGTTGGTAAGCTATATGACATAGGTTAGATGTCTTGTGTGTCTTAGTGTGTCTCTTTTCAATCTTCAATCGACAGATTTCACTTAAGTCAAGTGAAATCAGTTGACTGTTCGAAAAATTCAATCGACTATTTTCACTTAAACTAGACTATATAAGCTGTGTTTTCGTGAGCAGAGGTGCGAATCTGACTTTTTGAGCACGAAACTTTGTCATTCTTCTATGTAAAGCTCTCTCTCTATAATACATAGCTGTAACTCGTGTTTTGAAGATCTTGGTTGATCTTCGAGACATTTTGGCTTGTGAGTAGCTTGAAGAACACATGTATGGTTGGCTAGGGACAACTACCATTAGGTTTGGATGTTCTTGTGCCTCTGATTGGTTTGCCTGATGTGATTTAAGGTCTGTAAGTATGATTCTTGCAAGGTGTGTGTCTAAATTTTTGTGTGAGTCAAAAATCTTGTGAGTTTTGTTGTTCAAAAGTGTAATCTTGGTGTGTGATTTGTAAAACTTTTGAATATAATGGAAACCAGGCTCAAGTTGTGCTGGTAAATTGGATGTAGCTCTGTGATTGAGTGAACCAATATAAAAACAACTGTGCAATTCTTTTTTCCTCATCTCACTCACTTTGAAATCTCTTTAAAAACTCAAGAAAACCAAGCAATTTGATCTTTGGTGTGATTTAATGCGTTTTTGTGTAATCTGAGGTTGTATACTTGTTAAAAATATTAATTGGAACAAGTCTTGTATGTAAAAGATTGTTGTTTGAGTTAAATTTGCGAATTCTGCATTCTGCATAAATCTCCAGTATTTTAGCCGACTGATATGTCTTTTTAATCGACTGTTTTATAGCTTCAAGAATAAATTAGTCTGTTGTTTTATATTTTAATCGACTGAAAGTGTACTGGTCTGCTGCATTTACATCAAAACTTTCCAGTTTATTTGATTCAATTGAAAAGTAGTTTAAGCTTTCGAAAAAGTTTTATAAAGCCAATTCAACCACCTTCTCCCCTTCTTGGCTAAAATCGCATTTCAAAACTAACATTTATAACAACTAATTTGTTAAAAATGAATTTCGTGTTCTTTGGGAGACGACTTTGGGTTACTTTACCCTTTCTATTTTGTTCACTACTTTCTAAACAATATTGAAGTTGTTATAGATAAGTAGTTTTAATTTCATCGCATCAACGACAATGATATCACTTACAAAACAAGATGACACATGGTTATGGCATAAAAGACTTTGTCACATTCATATGCAACATTTAAACATGTTGAATAAAAAACAATCGGTTGAAGGACTACCAAAACTTAAGTTTGAGAAGGATAAGGTATGTTAAGCATGCCATAGAGGAAAACAAACCAAGGTCTCTTTCAAACCTAAAAATTATGTTTCAATTGAAAGACCTTTTGATTTGCTTCACATGTACCTAGTTGGACATTCACGAATCATGATTCTTGGTGGGAACTTTTATGCAATGGCCATAGTAGATGACTTTTTAGGTTTACATGGACGCTATTTTGAGCAACAAAAAATGATACTTATCATGCTTACAAAAGACTTGTTAAGGTCTTAGAAAATGAAAAAAGTTCTAAAATTGTTTCTATTCGAAGTGATCAAGGATGAGAGTTTCAAAATGAAAAGTTTGAAAGCTTTTGTGAAAAACATGCAATAAAACACAACTTTTCTGCTCCTAGAACTCCACAACAAAATGGAGTTGATACATTTTGCTTTTCCTTATACTAAACTAATAATATACTTTAAGAAAGCTCTTAACATCACAAACTGTAAGGATGCTATGGTGGAAGAATTTGAGGTAATTGAGAAAAACTAAACTTAGGAGTTGATGGATCTACCACATATTAAACACACTATTAACATAAAGTGAGTATTTACAGTTAAGTTCAAACCAGATGGCCCAATTGATAAATACAAGGCGAGGTTGGTGATGAGTGCATATTTATGCTCTCATTTAATCTTTAATTTTTGATTATTAATAAAAGATGGATTAAATATATTTTTGATCCTTTAACTTTAAGTGAAAATTGGAATTAGTCCCTTTTTAAAACTTTGATCCAATTTAGTCCCTCAACTTTAGAAGTGTGTAAATTTAATCCTTTTAACCCAATTTTGTTAAGTTTATTTGATGTTTTGAATGTGTTTCATTATATCATTTGACACAATTTTGCTTCAATGTTAGCTAAGAAATGCATTCGAAATGTCAAATAGAATCAACGAAATTTGGTTAAAAGGACTAAATCCATGCATTTCTAAAGTTGAGGAACTAAATTGGGTTCAAGTTTCAAAGAAGGAGTAATTCCAATTTTCACTCAAATTTAAGGGATCAAAAACATATTTAACCCTTAAGAGATTAGCATTTGTGATAATTAGGGTTATTGAGCTTGTAAAATAGAATGTTCCAAAAATAGCTTTTTAGTTGTATAAAATATTTTCTTGGATATTTCAATGTTTATTGATGTAGCTGAAGTTAAGTTCTTTCAAGGTGTGAAACTAAATTTATTAAAGTTACAAAGCACGTACAACATAAGCCCAAAAATCAGCAAATTCTGGGAAAATATGTTCTACACCCCTAATTTACTTATACACTCCATTTTTTAAGCAATCCTCCACTCACAAAGTTGGCTAATCAAAATATGCCACGTAGTAGTATCCTAGCTCTCTCAATTTGGTAAACCAGAGATTGGCATGTGGCATCTATCCACCACTCAAAAATCATACCAATCAAATGATGACTATAAGACCTGTGACAATTATTTAATTAAATAAATAATTAATTAATAATTGCGGGAAGTGAGAGCCTTTATGACATTTAATTCTAACATGTGTGATGTGGAAAAGTACTAGCACAAGTGGTTGAGAGTAATTTAATGTGTGAAAGGACTTGGGTTCGAGTCTTATGTATGTCAATTGTGTGTTATTTAATTTATTATTATTTCTAATAATATGCTTGAGCAGGTTGAGGGACAATATAATCATAGGATTATATGAATTATAGGCTGGGAAAAACAGCTCATAATGGACTTTGAATGACAATTACATTAATTTTAATATCTCGAATTCTAGAATTTTCCAAAAATCTAGAATTCGAGATATTTGGCAACCAGGAACAATGCACACTCATTCCTGATGCGCACGTACAATTTTGCTTGTTTTTTGGGTTCCAAATGAGGAACCGCCTGGCTGCACGAGCCTGACCGCTAGGCGACACATGTGCACCAACCTAACTTCTGGGTTTTTGATGAACTGACTGGCGTTGATGAACACCTGCTAGGCGACATGAGTCAATTTGACTCGATTTTTGGTGTTTTGGGGTTCTGGGTTGATTCTGTTCGGGGAAAAAGATAGTATTAACTATTTAGAAATGATTGGAAGCCAAAATTCGCTGAATTATATGTAATTGAGGGTTCGATTGAGTGAAAATGGTATGAACATGTATTTTAGGGCTGATGATTTGGGGATATTCAAATTTGGACTATGTTAAGTGGTAATGTAAGGAGAATTACATATATTGATGGTTTTTATGAAGGAACCTAGAATCTAAACACGTGAATGTAGCATATTGGATCGTAAATTGATTGAAAATAAAATAGTAGGGGTTGGATAAGGTTCGTAGGTGCTGAGAGGAGTTCTGGGTCCCTGGAATAACAGAAACTGCTTGGCGGCACTCATTTTGCCGCCAGGCACTATATTAGGGTCACGGGCTCTGTGGGTTTGTTGTACTATGGTGGTTGGGAAGCTCATCAGGATCACGTGAGCTACAAATTTTAAGAACTAGAAATATTACTGGGATGGGCCTAAGTTAGAACTTAGGGTAAACGTTACCAAGCTTTAATTATGAAGTATTGGGATATGGATGACTTAATGTAATGGAAAATTCTATTTTTGGAGGAATTGTAAGATAATATGGTTAAATCATTGTAATGGAATAATGGTATGAGGGGTAAGGGTTCATAAATGCCTATAGGGGAGATTAGATGGATAAACTTGAATCTTAATCCATGGAATAGATCAAAGTCGTGAGATGAATTAGACTATATTAATATTGGGATATTACCAGTAGGATTCTTAATTAATTGTGAGGTTGAATTCATAGTAGTGATGTAAAGCATAAGAGTAACTTAAGGCTATGTGTGACTAAAGATTTTAAGGATATGACTTTGAATGAGAAATTTTGAGTGTAGTAATTATGGTGGTGGTGGAGTATTGTAGGTGCTTTTATTGAGCCAAGACATAAAGACTGGATTGGTTGAGTGAATATGTGAGTAAGGGAGTGAAATTCAGTCCCTGAAATCAAACCAGAACCAGTACTACGCGAGTACTAGAGTGGCACTCGGCAGCAGTAAGTGACCCGCCAAGTGGAAGTTACCAAACAAGAGAGAACTAGAACGTGAGGTGCCTAGCGGCAAGTGGTTTTTCGCTAGGCGACACTTGCAAGAACAATGGCAACAAAGGCGCTTGGCGCTTGGCGGTACGCGTCCCCTACCAGGCGGTCTGGAAGCTTGAAGCGTCTAGCGCCTAGTGTGTTACGCAGGCGATACCGGGAAGCAAATGTGTTTGATTGCTTTGAGGTGTATGGTCCATAAGGCTTCTAGGATATCATAAAGGTCGACTTACTGATGTTCCTTGTGTTGTGGCTCAGAACGTATCCCTTGAGTTGTGGCTCGGGATAGGGGTTAAGCATGTGGTATTCCTTGAGTTGTGGCTCGGAATAACATCTCTTGAGTTGTGGCTCGAGATGGCGGATGAACCAGAGGAACTCTTGAGTTGTGGCTTGAGTTAGCGAGTGTTGCCGGTGTGAGTGTGCACGTAACGACGTGTACGGATGGGTCCAATTAGATTGCCTTCCTCAGTATTTAACTGACGAGTTTGGCAGTCTTGGGACGTTACAAATGTTATTAGTATTGGGAACTCCACTTGGCGTTACGGTGTATTATCCATAGCATGGTTTCCCGCACGTGCTCTATTAGTTGTGGTTGATAGGTGTGGCAGCAAGACATCTTGAGTTATTCACTAGAAGACGTAGAACACGGATAACATGGTGGTGGCCATGTGGTGTGAAATCAAAGGATGGAAATTCCTTTGGTGTACTTATATGATTTATCTGATGAATTATATGGTTTGTATATATGTTTGTTTAACTATTAGCTCACCCTATATGCTTGTGTTTGGCGATGATCGTATACTCAGTACACATAAGCAAGGGATGTTGCAGGTGGATCTGGTGAGGCATAGATCCGGAGTAGGGCTAGTCTGGGATAAAGAGTTTCATCAGAGCTTTTATATTTTTTATGATTTTAAATAAATTGTAATCTTTTATATTACTCAACTTTTGATAATTATAATAATGTTTATAATTATGGATTTTGAATTATTGTTGACGTAATAAAAGTTTAAATTTCCCGCATTTTTGGGAAATGATATTCCAATTAATGAGGTTTAATTATTATTTCTTTATTTTATTAATTTAAATTTGTAATATCCGGACGAGATGTTACAATGATTGATCGAGGTCGTTTCCGAACAAATAAATTTTTTAAATGTAGTACTCAAGAGGGATCTTCCCAAGGTCGTCTTCTAGTGACCAATGCCTTCAATCAAAGGTTCCAAACACAACACAGTTGGGGTGGGGGGTTGGCAAATTCAATTCAAAATTAAACTAGAACATATTCAAGGGACGAACAAATTACTAATTCCCTGATTCAAATGCAGCTTATCCCAGGTTACAAAACATATTAGCTTATTACGATTTACTTCCAATCCAGTTGAAATAATGAACTAAGTGAAGATTAAACAAGTTCATCACATGATTTAGCAAGGTATGCATTAATTAATCTCAACAACCAACAAACCAAAACCATTAAGCATGAGTTCAATGAAATGTAGGTAAAAACTAGATATTAAGCATGCCTCGACGAAAATCATTCAAGTACATAGATTAAATAACAAAGAACAAGCAGAAATAACAAAATTAGTGAACAGAACCTCAAAGCTCGCATTATCCTCAGGAACTCAAAATAGAAAGTTTGGATACTAATTGAGTTCTTACAAGACAATGGAAAATAAAAATACATCATGAAAATGAGATAAGGAGAAAGAAAAAAAAATGAACCACAAGAGCTCCAAATGTCCACTGGAAGAGAGAACAAAAAGGGTGTTGTCTAAGGTGCACAAAAAATGTAAAATAGAGAATGAGAAGAGGAGAGAGTGGTATGGCTCAAAAAATGAAAACTAAATGGAATGAGAGGCCATGGTCATATCAGACTTCTATCCTAAATACCTAATGGGCCCAAGTCTAGTCCACAAAAAGAAAAAAAAAAAGAAAACCCTAAACTAATCCAACAAGGCATAGGACATGGCAAAGCTAATGATATGGCACAAAAGATGTGGCAAAGCTTTCCAACCTAGGAAATGTGTCCAAGCCCAAAATTTCTCCACAATAATCCTAAAAATAATTAATAAATGAAAATTAGGCCAAGTAAATCCAAATTAATTAAAATCCAAATTACTGACTCAATGAAGCCCAATAAATGAAAATGCACTAACAATAGATAATTAAACACTAAACATTCATCAGAATGGGTACAGAAAGGTAAGAAAATAGGGGAAAATAATGGCTCATCAATGACACATCATCATCTTCATCCTCCGTCTTCTTAGTTACTATGATTATTGGTGTAATTATTGTTTATCTATGTCTTTTATCTCTAAATCAAGTAAAAGTAAGGATTTTACATATTGATCAAAGGAATCAATTTTAATTGAGAATATACTATGATTAAAGTTAGGAGACTTCATGTTATTCAATGAGTTTTTGCCAATAATTGAGAATGTACTTTGACTAAAGGTAAAAACTTTAACAAGATTTAATCACAAATCTACTTTGATTAATTAGCTTTTACTGTAAGGAGGCAAAAGAATAAGCATGATTAGGCATGGTAGAATTTAATGTAGTTTGGCTGAACTTAGTATAAATAATCTAAAAGGTTATTGCTTTTAATTGAGAATGTACCTGTTAAAGGTGAGAATGACAACAACTTAATTAATAATTTACTTTAATTAATTTGAAATAAATAATAATGATCAATTAAACAATAATTTGTATATAACCAATGATGAATATATTTTGTAAAAGGTAATGAAGTCAATTTGTTTTACTATCATTGTTTTAAAGCCTTTAATTAATTTGGTGTTCCTTTACCATTATTAAATTTGCCTTTATACTTTTGCATACCAAAATCTCATATTTTCCTTATAATTGTATTAGGCACATGCATATTAACATATATATCTTAATGTAAAATCAACTTTTCTAAATGGGTCGACCATTGGAAGAAAAAGTGTATGTTATGCAACCACCAAGATTTGAAGTGGTAGGGAAAGAACAAGTATATAGACTAAAAAGGCTTTATATGGCTTAAACAATACTATTGGGCTTGGAAAAACTCATTGATGCTTTCTTGTCCAAGCAAGGCTTTGTGAAATGTACAGTTGAATTCGATGAATGCGTAAAAGAAACTCAACATAATAATATGTCGATTGTATGTCTCTATGTAGATGATTCAAATTTAATAGGAAATATGCAAATTGAGATTGAATAGTTCAAAACAAGATGAAATCAGAATTGAAGATGATTGACTTATGAACTCTTAACTATTCTCTTGGTCTAGAATTCATACATATCCTCAAAGGAATTGTTCTACATCATAAAAACGTATGCGTGTGAAATTGTGAAGAAGTTTAATATGGTGAATTGCAATGCAACCTATAACAATTATTCAAATTGAAAGTTGAATGAAAAACTAGATGAAAAAGCAATGGATGCAACTTTGTTCAAACAAAATTGTAGCATCTCTCATGTATTTTTGTAACAGCAGGCTTCAATTATCTGTGGAGTCAAATTAATTATCAAATTTATGATTGATCCCAAAGTTCCCATATGACTAACTACAACTAAGCATATCTTGATGAAGTGAATCGCATCATGGCCCAAATAAAGGAGGACTAACGCACCACTTTGCTGCAATTTCTTAGTAATTAGTTTGTTTAAATAATGGCCCAATCATTTGTAAAATTGACTGACCAAATTATATTTTGGGTCAATCAATTAATGGGCTATAGTTTGGTTTTATTTCAAGTTGTAATAATGGCCCAATTGGTAACTTAGTCATTAGCCTTTGGGAGACAAAAAGGAAGCATAATTGAATGCTTTTGGGGTAACTTTTGGGTTGCCACAATTTTAGTTACAATCAACCATTAAGTACTGGGATCATTGATAGCTTAAGTGAGATGTAATTGCAATTTATGGGTCTTTTGTAATTCTAATGGTTAAAGCTTCTATATAAGCTAAACCATTTTTATCAATGAAACAAGTTGAGTTTTATTCAAAACTATTAGAGTTTACCTCTTTTATTTTTTTGAGAGTGATTCTCCTATGTTCTTGAGTGATTTAGGAACCCCCTAAGTTTTATCAAAGGTCCTTCATTCCTTTGTGTATTTAAACTCTTAGGCTTATTTTCCATCTTCTTATCTATTTCCGTTTTCTTGTTTTAAACGATTTCTCAAATTTCTTGCTTATTATCATTCCAACGTAGATAGATCTATAGAACAAATCTATCCATCTAGATTCACATCATTTTGGTCTGAAAGCTTCGACTTTGGGTTTGCAATACCAATATAAGTTTACTATACAAGGTGTTGAATCGAAGGCCATCAATGTTTAGTTGCAGATGATTATAGAAGCAACAACAATGTTATGAGCCAAAGATTGGTGGAGAAACTTCACTTACCAACAAGCTTTCATTTAAATCAAGCATAGATCAAATTCACTACAGGGCAATGTGTGAAAGAAGTATCATGTCATATCACTACCATGGACTCTTGTCATCTTCTTTTGGGATGGTCATGGCTTTGTTTTAAAACACTTCATCTTGATGAACGCTCGCTTTATTTAAGTCATGGGGGGACATAAGTCAATAAGGATCAACATAGGCTAAAGGAGAGAATAGAAAAAAGAAGAAGAGAAAATGAAGAAAAAGAAAAAGAACTAGAGAAAAAGGGCACGAAAAATTTATTTGTCAATGATTTTTCTTCTATTGTTTGTGATGTGGTTTTACAAGAACAAAAGGATGGGCATGAATATGAAATACGCCAACTTCTATGTTTGAAGAAAAATCTTGTTCGTGCTTTATTATGCATCTAGTCTGTTGATGAAAAAAAGTCTTGAGGATAATAAAACGAATGAAGTTATTTGTTATTGCATATGAAGATGATGGGGTGTTAGCAAGAGGGGTGTTCCACGGATTGCAACCATTGGAAAGGAACAAAAACAAAATTTATTCAAGTTCAATTTGATCTTGGAGGACGGGAAATAGTTCAAGTTGTGGGGAAATAAAGTTCATTACAAGGACACAATAAAATTTTATTAAAACTAATAGAAAAATAAAGCCTTAAGATTTGGAACGAATCTTCTCGAAGAATGAGAGTATGATGTGAATCACATCATGGCCCAAATGAAGGAGGACTAACACACCACTTTATTGTAGTTTCTAAGTAATTAGTTTGTTTAAATAATGGCCAAATCATTTGTAAAATTGGCTAACCAAATTATGTTTTAGGTTAATCAATTAATTGGTTATAGTTTGGTTTTATTTCTAGTTGTAATAATGGCCTAATTGGCAACTTAGTCATCAGCCTTTAGGAGACAAAGAGGAACCGTAGCTGAATGCTTTTGTGGTGACTTTTGGATTGCCACAATTTCAGTTACAATCAGTCATTAAGCAGTGGGATCATTGATAACTTAAGCGGGATGTAATTGCAATTTATAGGTCTTTTGTAATTTTGATGGTTAAAGCTTATATATAAGTTGAACCATTTTTATCAATGAAACAAGTATATACTTGAATACTTTGTATAATTTAGTGTAATTAGAAAATCTCTTGTTTTTGAATCTCTTAAGTCTTTTGTGGCTTTGTGTGTATATGTTTTCTATAAGACCTGAGAAATTTAAATAATTAAATAAATAATTGTTTAATAAATGCGGTTAGTGGGAACCTTTATGACATTTAATGTTAGGGTTTATGATGTGGAATGGTACTAACTCAAGTGGTTAAGAGTACTTAGTTATGTGAAGAGGACTTAGGTTTGAGTCCTTTGTATGTTATTTGAATAGTTTATTAATTTTAATGGTATGCTTAATCATGATGAGTGATTACAAATTCCTAGATGTATAGGAATTATCATGAAACATGAATTGGTTGAATGGTTGTGCATTGACTTGGCAATGGTGTGGTTGTATGTTCGAACCTTGGCTTATGCAAAATAAAATTCAGTTTTGCTAAAATTATTTTTGGCATGGATGGGAAGAAACAGAAAACCGTAGTCGTATAAGGTATTTGGAAGCCATTGGACGTGCAAAAAGTAGAAGGTGCCAAGGAGTGGGATTTAGCTATCATCAAGGATCATAAGCTTTGCAAATTGGAAGTGAGGAAACCAAGTTAGAAGAGCTGTTGTATATGTCTATATGAAATTGTATGATTTTACGTTGTATGATGTATGATTGGGTGCAGAACATTCTGGAATTTTTCCAGAATTGTATGCACCACCTGGCGGCGCATGAACTGCTGTCAGATGACTCATGTTAAAACAACCTAGTTTATGGGTTTCTATTAAGAACCGCCTAACAGTGAAGAGTTGCCACTAGGCGATACATGTGGTGTTTTGTTCACGAAAAATGTTGATTTTCGTATTTTCACGGAGCAGGTATTGTCGGGCGCTGGTTTCGTACCGCCAGGCGCCAGGCTCTTGATTTCTGGGCGCTAGGCGCCACCATTTTTCTAGTTTGTGTAGTTTTCGTAAAACTGCATTTCCCGATTCGTTAACCGTTTGATTTAGGTGAAATTTTGACAAGTAGTCAATAACATATAGTTCTTCACTTCAAATGGTGGAGATTTGATTTGGATGTCAGTAGCTAGAGATATATGTTACTCATGATTTCTAGCTTGGAAGTCTTTAATATGCATGAATAAACTCTTGTTAATTTCGAGTAGCTACTATGTGGCATGAGTTGGAAGCATGATTGGGTTATGTTGTAAGTCTCTATGAATTTGAATATTCTTTTGGTTTAGTCACATGTTGAGAATTGGTTTATTGGTGAATGCATGTGTATCAATATAAATTTAAATTGTTGCATAAGAGGTGTGAAGTGTTATATTAATTTGCATTGGTGCATAGAATCATGTACTTAAGTTGTTAGACGATTGTTGCTTTTTATTTGATTTGAGCATGTGTTATTCATAAGTCGAAATTGAATGCTAAAATGGATTTAAATGATGGAGTATATATATATATATATATATATAGGGATTGATGCATGTGAACAGATTGGGTATATGACTAGTGTCAACACACAATTTCGTCTGGGTGAATAAATATATTTTCGAAAAAAATAAAAAA
>Ga0209589_1009277_pt1 | contig 14940 bp, 5 predicted proteins | sample CowpeawhiteBW_FD_187525 | JGI IMG/M metagenome (GOLD analysis project Ga0209589, IMG submission 187525) | Root nodule microbial communities of legume samples collected from California USA - Cow pea white BW (SPAdes) (version 2) | ecosystem: Host-associated > Plants > Roots > Nodule | place: USA... | reverse complement strand
CCCCAACTTTAAAAATAAGTTGATTTAGTCATTTTAACCAAATTTTGTTAAATTTATTTGACGTTTCAAATGTGTTTTTTAGCTAACATTAAAGTGGAAATGTATTAAACAGTGTAAACAATTCAAATGTTATTATGAAACATGTTTAAAAGGTCAAATAAACTTAACAAAATTTAGTTAAAAAGACTAAATTCACGTATTTATAAAGTTAGAGGACTAAATTAGACCAAAATTTCGAAGAGGAATTAATTCCCAATTTTTACTAAAAGATAAGGGACCAAAAACATATTTAATCCATATTTTTATATCTAAGAAATATTATATATGCATAACTTTTGTAACATGTATTCACTTGAATTTTAACTCCTAGTGTGCTAGGTATATATAGTCATTCTTTGCTTCATCTGAATAATAACACGTGATTATACATTAAAATTATTCATAACTTTAGGCAACTTTATAAAAGTACATGTAATTTGAAGTATTAACAATATTATAAATCTACGAAAAGACACTACAACAAAAATCACTTTAGGCAACAACACAAAATTGTGAGTTAAACTACAAAAACTGTGGGCTAAAGTTTAGACAACAATTTTTTAGGCGTAGTCTAAGTGAGCGTAGCTGTAGGTAATAGGCCACGGTTTTCAATACGACAACAATTTTAAAATTGTTGCTTAAAATCCTTATAAAAGGCAACAATTGTAATGTACGTGTTTTCCAAAACTTCACAATTTAACACTATGAGCTCTTGACGTTTTCAGTATAAAATTAAAGGAAAGGAAGAAATTCAATTTTTTGCGTTTTTGGAAGTTTTCCATTTTCAATCAAGAAATGAGGAAGAGGATATTTCTAATCTAAAAACTTTAATTTTTAGTGTATTTTAGATTTATATAAGTCACATCTAAATAAAATGTTGCATTTACTATGTTTAGACCACACTTCTATACCCGTGGTGTAAGACCCGTGGAAATTAATTAATTAAGTAATAAATGCGGGTGGTGGGAAACTTTGAAGCCATTAAATGTTAATGGATATGATGTGGAAAAGTACTAGCTCAAATAGTTGAGAGTACTTTATATGTGTGAGAGGACTTGGGTTTAAATCCTATGAATGTGTGTTGTTTGAATTATTCTTGTTTATTTTTGATAGTATATTTGTGAATAGCGAGTAATATTATAATCATAGAATTATAATAGTGATCATTAAATGTGAATTGACATAGTGGTTATGCTTTGGGCTTATGAGTGGAAGGTTATGGGTTCAAACCTTGGTAAACAAGAATTTACCTTTATTTTTGCAAATTTTAGCTTGGAGTGAATGTGAAAAGGTGGGGGTAACGGGCTGAAAAACAATTGAATAATTACCCTTGAATAGGAATTAAACCCACCATAAAGCCTATTTTCATTTTATTTTTAAACCCTTAATGGAGACACATATAAAAGGGCCAATTTGAGGAAAAAATAGGGTTTTGGCAGGGCTAATAGTTGAACTTTGAAAGGAGCACAAGTTTGAAAGTGAGAGGTGAGAAGTTTGGGTGTGCAAAGGGTTGAAGCAAGGCATTGGTGAACCAAGGAACTTGCATTTTTCTCAATTATAATCAAGAATTCCAGGTTAGGGGTGCTGAGTTTATTTTTACGAATTTTGTATGTGTGTCTGCATTTTATACTCAATTGGATTCAATGTGGTATGACTGTGGTATTCATATGCACTGCAAATTGAGAATTTGTGAATGGAATGTGGAGTGCAAAGCCTTTTTGGTATGAAATCAGAATTGGATGAGGGTTTTGGTACTACTATTTTAATTTATGGCCAAATCATGCATTTTGAGGTTCCAAACGTGTTTACAATGTGTTTTTATAGTTGATTAATGAAACAGATTGAATGAAAATGTTTGCATTGTAAATTTGGCAGTGCTTTGGTGTCTTTGGTGCATGAGTAGTGGCAAAACTCTGCATGTTTCGCCCAAGCGAATCCTTCTCGCCTAGGCGAGAGTTGCAGGAGTTCATTCAGGGTTTAGGCTCGAGCAATTCGCTCAGGCGACCAAGGTTGGGTTGAGCGAAATGCAGTCTCGCTCAGGCGAGAGTGGCTCGCCTAAGCAAGGTCGCGAGGAAACCTGGACGGTTTGAGCACGATTTCTCGCTCAGGCGAGGAGTTTGGAGTGTTAAGCGATGGATACACTCGCTTAGGCGAGAATGGCTCACCTAAGCGAGGTTGCGATGAGATTTGGTGTTTTTGTTGATTGAATCCCCGTCCAGGCGAGGAGCTTTGTGTGTATTGAGCGACTTAAGGTCGCACTCAGGCAAGAAGAGCTCGCCTAAGCGAGATGAAGAGGTACAACCATTGTTACACACTCGCTCATGCAAGATAGGCTAGCCTAAGCGAGACTGAGGTTCTAGCTTGGGCGAACAGGCATGGGTTAAGCGAGAATGGCCAGGAGCCATGTTCTTATGCACTGTTTGACTTGTTGTTTGGTATTTCCTAACTTATAGGAAGTTATATGCATGTGTTTGTGGTGTTTGGGCTTGAAGGATTAAGTCCATAGGATTTGGGATGTGCTTGGTTTGAGTCACAAGTGAGGAGTTCGTGATGGGTGGACCGCATGCGAAACGTGAATTGTTTAGCTCACCGGAGGTACTTTTGTTGGGATGAATGAGTGAGGGAGTTCATTTCATGCTCAACTTGAGAATGCTATGAGTGAGGGAGTTCATAGTAGGAAAAGCGGGTATGCGGTCCGGGTCCGAGCGAGGAGTTCGGATGACGGGCGAAGGAGTCTGTGAAGTAAGACTACAAGCGGGATAGGCTTGTAGGTTGGACCACGAGCGAGGAGGGTCGTGGAAGCACATGAAATCCTAAAGTTAGAGTACATGCATGAACTCATATTGGATATGAGTGTGGGAATGTGGGTGTTTTTGGAAAATAAATAAATGATTACTTATGAATGGGTTGGGGATTTAATTTCATATTTAATTATGTTTATGTGCATAGCTCACCCTATCTGTTTGTGTGTGGCGATGATCGGGTAATTTATTATCCGGGAGAAGATGATGTTTCAGGTGAGCCAGGAGACGCTTAGTGGCGGAGAGGGGGCTCAACGCACGAGGGATTTTTTATAACTGTTTTTATTTGATTTCCATGTAATTGGATTACAGTTTTTATGGTTTTGGTTTATTAATGTTTTAAAGTTTTGAAATTTTCCATGGTTTTTTGGAAATAGTTTCATTAATAAATGAGGTTTTAGTTATATAATTTATTGTTTAATATTATTTTAAGTAATATCCTACCGGGATGTTACACGTGGTCTCGTTTAGTGTTGTCTAAAGTCATTTTTGTTGTAGTGAGACTATGTACAAAGATTATATTAAAAATATTACAACATAAAAATATATACATATAAAATAAAGTAAAAATTATATAAGTATATTATATTCCAAGCATTTTTCCTACATTTACACCTATATTTACTCGTATACATAATATTGTCATCGCAATTCACAACACAAACGACACATGAAAAGATAAGTTTATTAAATAATTTTTGACTTGAGAAATGTATAAAGATAACATTGTAGTTAGATACTAATATTTAAAAGGGTTAACTATGTTATCAGTCCTTAAACCATAACACAATTTTAGTTTTAGTTCATCTTTCAAAGTTTAATTTTGTTAGGTACTTATCTTAAGAAATGCGTCCATTAACTCTCATTGCCTAACATCCTTAACTTTTTTTTACATGGCAAACAATGTGCCACTTCATCCCTCCGTAATTGGACACATGTTTTGTTTTTAATTACATGTGTGAATTAAAGAATAGAAGAGAAGTTCAGAATTTAAGGAATTGAAATTTTTATCTATTATTTTTATTGGAAATCTAATGTTCAAAAATATATGAATTAGAATTTAAATTCAATTGAAGAGAAAGAACAACATTGAAGGATAATTGAACGAAGAAGGGAAAGTTGCACGTTGAATGAAAATTGAAGGACATGAAAGCAAGGGTTTTCATTGATGAAGGTTACAAAATCGCAGAAGGGGAAATCAGAAAAGGGGAACCGCAAAATGGGAAATTGCATACGGTGAAATCGCATGTGTTGGCTCTACAAGTCAAGTTAGTTTGTATTGTTAACAATATAGTTTTGGGTTATGATTGTTTGCTTTGCTTAATTGATTGTTGATTTAAATTGTAGGGTTTGAAATGGGTTTTTGTGTAGTTTTTCATCATATGGGAAAGTTTGTAAAGAATAGGAGATTGCATTACCTAGGTGGGGAAAAACATGTGGTTAAAAAAGTTGAATCTAATGTATGATCATATTTTGAAGCATTAGGTATAGTAATAGACTTCAAATGTGACGAGGATGTTAAACATTGGATAAGAATTTGAAACTACTGAGTATGGATAGTGATGCAATAGTTAGCTAACTAAGCAAAGACTAATCAAGAGGAAGTTGAATATATGTTATTGGACAAGGTGAAAAGGCAAGAGAAGAAGAGGTAAGGGAGGAAGAAGTAAGGGAAGAACAATTAGAACTAGAAGATGTTAGAGAAGAAGAGTTAAAGGAAGAACAATTAAAATCTTAGGGAAGAAGAGGTAAGGGAAGAAGAGGTAAATGATGAAGAGTTAGGAGAAGAAGAGTTAAGGAAAGACGTTAGTGAAGTTGTACAAGAGGAAGTGGAGGATGTAAATTATGATGAGGATGAGGAGAAAGCTAATGTTACTAATGGTGGGTCATAAAGGGGAAGAAATCCATAAAGGTAAAATAATATCTTACAACTTTTTATATTTTTGTTATTTTACTTAATTATAGTACATCATTAACAAGGTAATACATAGATAAATAAGAAGATAGTTATAAGTGTAAGGCCCACTTTTTTACCTCCCTAATGTTTAAGGGCCTAACCCATTCTGTTGGGCCTAAGGCCAGCCTATAGGGTGCCCCAAAACCCTTTTCCATCCTTAACCCTCTCACTCTGCCCATTCTTAGAAAATTATTCCTCTCCTCCTTCCCCTGCTGAAGCAACAAGCTCTGCTAGGGCATAGTTTTCCCCCTCTGAATTTGTTGAACACTCCCTCACCGAGTAAGTAGGACTTGAATCTCAAGCTCCCATGTGTTCCTTTTCTGTTTCCAGGTTATGGTTTCACGCTAGTCTCTATCATAGCCTCATCTTAGTTCACCTATATGTTGTTTTCAGTTTCGTAAGCTGCTCCTGTTTAGGTGCTAGTCCGCTAAGGATCTCATTCTCTTCGAGTTAGCGTTTAACCAAGGTAAGGGAAGCTAGAACTCAAAGATTTTCAAACTGTTTGCTTGGTTTCGATTTAGTTTGAGTGTGAAATTTACTGGACCTGTGTTGTGTGCTTTGGGGATGATCCATATTTTGCTTTGGACTATGGTGCCTAATTTGCATGCGCGAGCAAGGAAGAACCCCACTGTTTTCGCCCAAGCGAGCAAGTCTCGCCTATGCGAGAATAGTAGAGGTTCACCTTAGGTTTTTGCTGCAATTATCGCTTAGGCGACGAGCTTCTGTTTAAAGTGATCTCGCTCAAACGAGAAGGTCTCGCCCAAGTAAGAATTCGTGGGAGCTTGATGTGTTTCGCTTCAGTTGTAGCTCAGGCGAGGGACCTCACCTTTGGGCGAAGAGCAGTCTCGCTCAAGCGAGGAGGTCCTGCCCAAGTGAAAACTCGCAAAACCTGTAGGGCTCTTTATTGGCAATCTCGCCTAAGCGAGAGCCTGTAGCTTGAGCGAAAGACCCCTTTCGCCCGAGTGAGGGCCCATGGCTTGAGCGAGACTAGTGCAGGAACTTGCTATATGGTTGTTCTCTTCCATGTTTTCGATTGTTGGTTGTATGATTGATTGGATTACCCTATTTAAAGCATGAAGTATGTGAATATGCATGTATTATCTTATTGTATGGGACTGGAATTGATGAGCTTGGTATGAATAAGTGCATGAATCATGATTGGTTGATTGGTTGGATATTGGCATGAGATTGTTATACTTGATAAATCTATGGTTGGTTGGTGGGACATGGCTATGGTATCAAATTGACGTTATTCCATGAAACTCTTGGTGAGGTTTCATGGTGGTGTTAGGTGTGATGGACGTAATTCTATGAACCTCCTGGTGAGATCTCATGGTGGTGTTGTATATGATGGACGTAATTCCATTAATCTCTTGGTAAGGTTTCATGGTGGTGTCGTAGTGTATATAATTAGGTAAGGATTCAAGTAAGGATTGCATCCTGAAGCTTTAAAGAGTCAGTTAGTCTCACGTAGAGCTGATTGACTCAAGTGGTGAGAGTAGCAGGAGGCCCTAATGTTTGGCAGGATAATGGCTTTAGATGTTTGTAGGTTAACCTTGTGCGTGGTAGGGTGAAACCCATTAGCAATGGCTCTGCAGAGTAGTAAAGGCCACCACAAGTGCAAGCATCCAGTGAATCCGACCGATTATATGTATCTAAATAAATTGAGTCTTAGAGTCTTGTTGTTTGCTATCACATGCTTGGTTGATTGATGTGTTCTTGACTTTTAAATTGCATGCTTAATTGTATGATAAAAACCTTTACTCTAGCTTACCTTTCTTGCTGTGTCTATCTTCTTGTGTAGTTTTTCCTTTTTGCAATGATCACCAATTCCTTGGTGTGAGCAGATATGGAAACCCCTGGTGATCGTAGTGACAATGGGGATGCTACAACTTAGATGGTCATGGGTTGATGTTGGACTCATGTTTTGAAGGACCTTTGTTATATTCTAATCTCTTGCTCTATGAACAAGCTTTTGGTCATTTGTTGAAACTGTTATTTTTGTTTTGGCATTGTGTAGTGCCTATGTTTTGATGTGGATATATTTGGATGACTGTAAAATCCTTTATACTTTAAATCTCGTGCCCTTTGGATATTATAATTTATGCGATGTTTTATTTAATTATATTTATCTATTAAATGGGACTTTACAACAAGTGGAAGTGGTGGTACCATATTTGCATATTCATCAAAGGGGAGGAACCTGAGAAGTGCTACAAGTACTGCACTCAACAAAGAACCAACAAGCACGAACAGAAGCATTTTAGGGTCTCAAGCTAGTTCTAATAGACCCTCTAGACACCCATGTGATTTTTTAAGGCCTATCCTGACTACCTTTTTTGGTTGTTTTTAAATTTGGAACAACTTTTGGTAATTGTATTTACTTTGTCAACCACTTATAGAACACATATGATAGACCACTTATGTTAGACCACTTTTGTTGTATCATGCACAACATTTTATCACCTAAATATAAGTTCAATATTGTCTACTTATTTCTTAATCAACTAAATTTGAATGATGATGATTGATTGATTGTATAGGCCAAATTGTGATTGATTAAAAGTTGTGTAATTTCTGCCTCTCAAGCTACTTTCATGTTACGCAATAATATTAAGCTAATCATTTGTATACATATGATTATCAAAAAATTAAAAATAACAACGTAATCACTAACAATATTATATACCTTAATAAATGAAAGGAAAGAAGAATAAGAAGCCAGAAATATCAAAGGTTCTTTCATCATAAATTGTCAACACCTTGCAACTAACACACTTTATATATAGCTTGATACACCTTACGATGTCACTAATAATTAGCATTATCATGTTTTTATTTTTTTTTATTTTTATCTTTTATTGTTATTTTAATTTTGGTTTTTTTGGACATTTCAGATTTTATTTAATAAAAATGGAAAAGATAAATATTTGGTTTATATTTTGTAAATAAGTGAAAATCACAAAGATTTAGGATGATTATTAACATCATTTATCCACCAAGTTAGTTAATTCAATTACCAGTCAGAATATTTGAAGAATATCTCAAAGATATTGAGTTTCAGAAGATTAAAAAGATAAATATTCAAGATATTCCAATACAAGATAAAGTACAAAGTTGTAGACCTAGTCCAGTTCGAACCATTCGCCCATCGAAGATACACTCGACTAGCGAATCATGCTCTACTTACCAGCTAGTTAGTTCGCCTAGCGAGCTGTGTGTTGCAAAAAATCTATAAATTGAAGGCCTGATAGAGATCAAAACACACTCTTGGGGAGAAAGATACTTTATCTAAAAACACTTATGGTAGAAGCGCATTCTAAAAGCTGGAGGCATTCAATTTCATCATTATTATAGCATTAAGTATGTCAAGGAGTAACTACCTCCCTCATTCACGGGGTTGAGCGTAATGTATTCTTAACTTTGTGAATTTCCCATAATATAATTCTCTTCCATGGTGTCTTGTGTTCTACTTTTGCTTTAACTGCATAGTCTAGACATGTTGCACATGCAGGAGTACCTATTAATCCAAAAGATAGTTTGGGAAACCTAATTAAGGTAGAACAACTAATGTATTTCATATGCTAGACATAGATGTGGACATTGGTCATTCATAACATCATAATATTGTTCATTAATGCAAACTTAATAATGAAAAATTTTAGACATAGAGTTTTTATTATTCAAGTTTAAGTCTGTCTGCAACAAAATTGAGGCTTGTTACAAAAGGTTTGAATGCGAGAGAAGTAAGTAGAAATATATTGTTTAGTGTTTTTCTTTTAATGGAATCATGAAACCAATCCCAATGAAGCCTTTACCATATAGTTTATTAAATCAAATTAATTATGTCCATTACGTGAATTTTGTTTAATTTTGAATTCATTCTTTATACATCAAAATGTTTTGTTATTGTTACCATTTATTAGTAAACACACAATTATCTTAAATCACATTAGTCTCTATGGAAAACTATACTTAAACTTGTCCCTTGTATTACTTGCACAATTTGATATAGTTGTTAATTTTGTAACTAATACAATCAATACTTACAATTAATCCTTAACAAAACAAATCACTTAAAATATTATTGTTAATGCCCAAGATTCAATGAAAACAATGTACCATTAACAAAGGGAAAAGAAGTACCATCATACTTAAATATAACTACTGTAATTTGTGACTTATGACTCAATTTCTACAACTCAAAAATAATTTTCCTTTGTCCTTCAACTTAGTTGCTTTTAGAAGCAATATTCTTTCTCCACAACCACAAAGTTTTGATCCTAATTCTGAACATGAGTCAAATGTTCGTGAAAATTTGGATACAGTACTCCTCTACATATAGCCCAGTTCAATTCACCACCGTCTTCGACTTCTTCATTTCTTGCATTCCTTAGAGATGAAATTAACTTCAAAAACACTGTGCATACAAATTGTCTTCTTCAATTCACACATGTAATTAAAATAGGACATGTGTCCAACGAAGGGGTGGAATAGCACATTATTTGCCACATCCAAAAAATAATTAATGTTGTTGGGCATTGAGTACTAAATCCATGCATTTCTTAAGTATGGGGACATAATAGGATCAAACTTTCAAAAAAGGACTAAAACCAAAATTTTGTTATAATTTAGGGACAAAAAACATAATTAATCCATTTTAAAATTATAAACATCACACATGATCTTATTCATCAAAGATCTTCGACCAATAGAATATCAACTGATGGCTTTGGGAGATTCATTAAGTATACTAGAGACTAACATTTGATTTAATCCAAGACGTGGAATTATAAACAAAACCACGAATTATGAAATTAGGATAAGCTCATCACAACTCAAGTCTGCACATCTACACATGTCACAATATGTGAGAACTACTCCCTCGACTTCTAACTAATCTATGTGACTTAGACCTGTTAGTGAAAAACCAACACGGCAAGTGGGTCGCTCGCACATAGTAAGTAATAAGTATTTTATCTTTCTCTCCCAAGGGACTTGTGCAACGCATGACAACTCTCGCAATTCACGATTCAATTACATACAAAGTTCACAAAAACACTAAGAAACTCTTTTTGTATTTTATCAAACAGTTGGTGTACAACAAGAAATTAACATAGTGTATTTATAGATTGTAAAGATTAGACTTCAACCACTTCATTCTCATGCATTCTAAATTATCCCAATTCCATATTCATGTTAAAATCAATTCACAAGAATACTCAAATCCTATTCCTAGAGCTTTTGAGTATATGATCACTCATCAAATTTCAATCCCTTGAATCCTCAACAAGTAAAATCATTCATTAGTTTCAAGAATCTAAGATTACTAATGAACCAAGTTCTATTCCTAGATACAAGCATACATTAGGTATTTAATTTCAAGTCTAGATTTTAAAGATGTTTCCCAACACCTCAGGAATCAAAAATCAAGCATGAGAACAATCCACATCAAGCATTAAGCATGAAAATCAAATACTAACTTGAATTGGAAATGCATATATATATATATATATATATATATGTATGTATGTATGTATGTATGTATGTATGTATATATATATATATATATACACACACACACATATATATATATATATATATATATATATATATATATGTATATATATATATATATATATATATATATATATACACACACACACACATATATATATATATATATATATATATATATACATACATACATACATACATATATATATATATACTAACAACACAATTTTACACAAGAATTCAATGTTTTGCATCTAATCTCAACAAATAGAAATTGCTCTCCATGATGGAGAACCTAGGGTTTTACATAATTGAAGAATAGAGAAGAAATTGGAACCATAAAGTAGAAGCAATCCCTCTCCCAAGGTTTTTGACAACTGCTTCATGCTCCAATTGTCCCTCTCATTCGCTTCTCTATCTCAAATTTTGTAATCCATCATCCTCTCCAACCCAAAAGGAGTAAAACCTTCATGGATGAAGAAGGAGAAGGGAGAGTTTTCCAACACCCCAAGCAACCCCCAAGTGCCTCTCTCAAGCATCCAAGGTGTTTCTATTCGTGCAAAATGAGGAATCCCCTAAAACTCTCGTAGAAACATGATTAAATAATCATATTCGCGTATTAGGGTCGATATTCTCGCACAACGGCTTCATTGTTGCCTAGTGAGGCCTAAAATCGACGCTTTAAGACTTGTAACTCGTTGGCCGAGCCATATTTTCGCCCAACGACTCGAATACTATAGTTATGGGCTATCATTTTCGCTCAACGAGTCACCAGCTCGCCTAGCAAGTTAGTCTGGCGCCCAATGGTCTATTGTTAGCATTCCAAGATTGGTCCAAGGCAATATATACCTATAGGTGAGTCCTTTCTCCATGTTTGCAATGTTAGGCTTGATTTCGGTGCCCCCCAACATGGGTATTTGTCTAACAATCAATCTTTCTTGTCCAATCATGCTTCCTTGAGTTATTTTCCTCCACCAGAATTGCTTCCTATTGTTTTATTTCGCACACTCATAATCGAGATTAGAAGTAAAAAAAAAAAGCATAAAACAACTAAAATACAAAACAATGTAGAAACAACATAAACTTGAGGATTTTAAACAAGATAAAAGTTATGGAGAAGTTAATTTTATTCATGAAAGTTGACACTAATAAAAGGTAGAAAACAATGTTATCAAGACCATCAGTAAAATTAGGAGATCTTTGTTGCAATATAAATGACAATACTTAATCGACAACTACAATAATGATTCACATATCATCCAAGATGTATGGCCTCAAATTAATACAAGTTCCATCAACCTAAATAAGCATTATAATACAATATAACTTTTTCAAATTAAACCAATCAAATATAAAAATTAATATTAATTTTTTTCATATATAAAAGAGCATATTCAATGAATTAAAGAGATAAGAAGAAAAGAAAAAAAAATTAACATTCATTTTTTTAGCTTGAACAAAAATATGCTTGCTTGAGAAAAAAATGGGTAGAAACTAGGTTGTACTACAGTTTTATTTTTGCCTGAGCGAAAATAAAGAAAAAAACAAGGTTAAATAGAGTAAAAAGTAAGGTCTTGATCTTTGTTCTATTTTCACTTGCAACAAAAATCCTTCACTTGAATAGTTACTTTACGTTGATTCATTCAACCTTATTTTTGTTTAAATCCTTTTAAGACTAAAAGATTTTACTATAACCAAATATTATTTAAAGTACTCCCGTGTATACATTAAGTAATTTTTAAATTTTTATCAAGATAAAAAATACAAATACTCTTTATTTTACATTAAATCACTTATGACTTTCATTAGTAATATTTAAATTATCACTTCTTCTTGTTATACAAATAAATAAATGTTTAAACTACAAGAATTTAACTCTCAAATAGAAAATAAACATAAGGACTTAACTTCAAAACGTGAAATTTTATAAAGATAGCATACTTTTTTTCTTTTTTTACCACTTTGTTTTTTCATTATCTTTTAAAACATAAAACATTTTTTTTATTATTTTTAACTAGATTGAGGACTTGTTTCATAAAATATTTAGATGAGAAGGTTTACAAGTTAAATGAAAAATGATAATTATGTCTTAAGTTTAGGCTATAAATAAAACACAGTCAGTTTTGTACTATGTACTATATATGACCAAGAACTTCTCGAACAATATAGTGTGACAACATCTCACCTAAGGTTAATAAAGATTAAACATCTCTATCAAAGCTAATGAGAATCAAGGATGATTGACAGGGAGACTAAGACATAAGATGGATTAATGAAAACATAAAAAGCTTAAGAAAAGTAATCACTTAGGCAACCTAGGTGCAACCAGTTAAAAGCCTATGAATCCACCATATATAACATTTTTCAGGAGGTAAATACTACGCATTCATAAAAATATCTATTATCGTCTAAAACACATAATTGACTTAAGTGTTAGAGTGTCTTTTGCAAGCATATCCCCATCTCAATTGTCAACAACATTTGGGACTGGATACGTCTCGGATTACCTAGAAATGAAGGAGAAACATCTTGGTGTGAAGATTGAAGAGTGTGAGGAGGACTTTCTTGTAGAGGGTCTTTCAGCTATGTAAGGACAAGTTTGATTCTTCATCTATTTTATTTCATTATTTTAAAAAAAATCTTCGATTTCTCTTTAGAAGTTCAATAAGTTTCTTCTTTTCTCCTTCTTTCATACTTTTAAGATATAAGTAAGCTTAAAACATATAGTGATAAATTTGTATAAGGTTAATTTTTTTTCCTCAAATTTTAAGTTATATTTTCTTCTTTTAGCTTGTATGTAGGTTGTTTTGGTGTATGTGTGATTTGATAAGAAAATTGAGCCATTATGAGTTCTAAATCATTGTACTATATTTATTTATTAAGTTTGACTTTCTGAAAGTAATCTAAATGATCATTGAGCATCCTTGACTTTTCATCCTCTCTAGAGTCCAATTTTCGGAAGATTAGGCCAACTTGAAGTAAGGGAAGCCAGCTTTGTTAAAATCTTAGTTTAGATTTTACATCATGATATTTTTATTTTATTTTGTAGGTTAAATTTTTGTATTACATATTGTTGGACGGTAGAGTTTATATTACATATTGTAGGTTAAAGTTTTATGATTTATAAACTAGAATTAGGATTTTTAGTTTAACTTTGTTTAAGTGTTAAGAATTAACGTAATGTGTTAAGTTGTTGAATTATTGCATACGAGCAAATGAAAGTGGTGAAATCTTGGAATAAAAATTCTTTAGCTGATTTTGAAGTAGTTTTAAAGTTTTGAAAGGACATAAATGTGAATATGTGACTTTGGAAATTGTTTTATTTTAACTATATTATGTTGGTCTTTGAAATAAAATAGGTGTAACTTGGGAAGCAATAATTTTAGTTTAAATATATTTTTTTATCTTATGTCATATTTTTCAAAGAAATAATTTTATTTGTGTTTATTAGTATGTTGATATTAAGTGATCATCCTGAGATAGAGGTCAAATTCAAGATTTCTAAATATGGAGTTTTCGATTCAAACAAGGAAGTGTCATCAGACAACTAAGTACATCGCTTAAGTTACATTTGTCATTCAAGCAAGGAGAAAGTTGAAAGTTGAATGCCTCTTGTATTCTACTAGAAGTATATTCCTTAAGTAATAAAATGTTGTTCAAGGATCAGGGTATATAGCTCAAATGACAACTCATTTTTTAGACGAGAATAGGACCAAATGCATCCTGTATTTTTCTTATATCACTCAAGTAATGATACCTCCCATACAAGATAGTCCTTTATATATTTCATTGTTGAAAGATACTTTCAACAATTATGATTCATGTTATTATACATGTGTTATCTTGGGTTGTGCACACCAATAGATAATTTGAAATTGTGATGAATTGTATGAATAAGGTGGATGTTAATTCCATAATTGATAAACTAACTTGGTTAGAATAATGAATTTCGAGTATTAAAAACATTATGGAAATCAGATATATAAACTTAACTAATAAGTCAAATCATGTAGCTGAAGGTACTCTAAATAAGAAATTACTGGAAGTTTATTCACAATACTTAGTTGAGTATTTGTCACTATCTTTATTACATGTAAATAAGTATGTTTTACTATAAGAATTTAATTATAAATTAAAAAACTAACTTATTACTAGATGTCATCTGATCTTTATTATTTATTTGAATATATGATTGTCACACTTTTATAACCAAGATGATGATTTAGAGGCTATAAGGGGATATTTTAATATGCACATTTTTATCATGTTTGTTTTCATATTGGTTAATGCAGTGGCGGATCTTGGCCAAGAGTTTTGGAGGGGCCAGAATAATATAATTTTTTGATCATTTGATTGGATCATTAGTATAACACTTTAAAAAATGACTCTTCTATAAAACAATTGGACCGTTAGATTGGATTATTAGTATAATGCTTTAAATACTTTAAAAGATGTGAAGAAATATAATTTAACTTGTTTTCATCTTCACGTGTAGCTTCCCTTTTACTACTTCTACAAAATAAATTCATTATTTTATTCTTCATCGATATGCTTTTTTTAAAATATATTAAAAAATAATTTATCATAATCTAATAAAATATTGAGAGACATAAGTATTAGAAGAAA
>Ga0209589_1009274_pt1 | contig 14944 bp, 7 predicted proteins | sample CowpeawhiteBW_FD_187525 | JGI IMG/M metagenome (GOLD analysis project Ga0209589, IMG submission 187525) | Root nodule microbial communities of legume samples collected from California USA - Cow pea white BW (SPAdes) (version 2) | ecosystem: Host-associated > Plants > Roots > Nodule | place: USA... | reverse complement strand
TTCAGCAGACCTATCTTTCCATAAAGATGGATCTCCTATGAAGTGTTGGGCTATTGTAAACACTAGAGTGTTGACAGCATCTGGGATGGTTTCACCATTATTATAAATTGGATCACCATTATCATCTGGTTTCCTACTTCACCACACTTCATCATTTTTTAAAGATATTATATATAAAAAAAATTGATTTAAGAAAACAAAAAAAAAATGATGTGAATGGGCTCATGTTTTCCGCTTAGACTTTTTGTGTCCTTTGGCTCAATAGGTTGAGACACATGTGGAGCCTGCTTAACCCGTCATCGTCGCTTGTCTTCTCGACTAACAGAACGCAGACGCACCGCGTAAGCCGCCGGAAACCAATCAGATCGGAGCAATAGAACCAGAAGTGTTTAACGAGCAACAAAAAATAGCATAACGCATGCCCCCACCACGCAGATCTAGCACCGTGAAAAACCCATCACTACGTCGCGTGACCATTAACTGATCGATGTCACTGGCAACAACTACGACTCCTAACTGTCAGCGGGATCGCGTCCTATCACAAGAGAACAAAACTGCAAGCCACCATGAAGTGAACAAGACCACTAGCGTGACTAAACAACCATCGTTCTCACTGCCGCGAGCCTCCACGACAAAACCATCTCTACAACCGCTGCGAACCACTCGTGAAAGGGGTGACGAAACCTTATGAAACCACCATGACAGGGAACCTCCCCGATATCAGCATTGCACTCCTCCACACCAGTGACAGATACTGAACAAACCAAATGTGTTGTAGCTCCCCGCTGGTAATAGGCCATTCGATTTCTAAGCAGGATGAAGAAAGATTCAAAATGGATTTTAATTAGGGTTAGGGTTTCTTTAATTTGGGGTTTCAATAATTTTAATCCCCTCCGAAATTCATTAATTTGCAATAATTTCACCTTGTAGCAACACCATAAAAATGAAAACGAGATACATAATGTTTTTTTTTTCCATTAAATGAGACAAATAGCAGTTAATGTTCATGACAATCGAGAACAAAATGTAAACATAAATAATCAACTAAACCCCTGCATCAATTTTCTAATTAAAATGAGAAATTTAATATCTCCATATAATATTTCGTGCCTCAGTGAACAAATATGGAAATTAAGATACACTTCAAAAAAATAGAACAATTATATTTTGTATCTTATTGGCTTTGATACCAATTGATAGAAATAAAATAACATAAGACACAATAATATAATATATTCATGTAAAAGTTTAAAGAGGATTGTGTATCCGAAATTAATGAAGGATCCATAGAAGCATGTAGTATCTGATAGGTATTCTTAAACGTAAGAGTGTTTTACGTTGTTACACTTAAAACTAATGGGGTATCAGTTTTATATCCTATCAGTATAGACCAGGGACCTCTCAAATAAGTATATGATTATTCAAGCCCATCATAGACCGTTTACTAAACAATCCAACCCATCACGGATCGTTCATCAGAAACCCAAAATTATATATTACCCATACAATAATAAATTATGTGCAATATAATTAATATTGACAAATAATTTAATTTATTGATTAATGTTAGTCCATAATAATAACAAAATAGAGAATAATAATTTTATATAATAAAATTATATAAAATATAACATTCTCCCACTTGGATAACATTAATAAATTAATTAATTATATTAATTGCAACATAAGTACAAATACCATCCATGAACCTACCCGCTCATGGCACAACATCTCCTGATCCATGTTTCATCAAAGTGTACAAACAATACACATAAACTGCACTAAACTCGCTTGGGCTAGAAGCCTTAGCTTAAGTAACCTGGCCTGTCTTGCTCAAGCCAAGATTCCTCACCTGAGCTAGCGTGCAAACAGGGTTCACGTGCGAAGGCGAGCTTAGGCGAGCTCATCTCGCCTAGACGAGATCCCCCTTCACTCAACACAACATCACTCACCTAGGCGGCGAGACATCAGAACACACATGCATCAACCCCGACTTCTCGCTTAGGCGAGTACCTCTCGCCTGAGCGAGGTACTCTGTCGCTCAAAACATGGGCTCCTCGCCTGAGCGAGTCCCTCGAGCACAACCTCATGTTTTCACGAATCCTCGCATAGGCGAGCTGCTCTCACCTGGGCGAGATGTGCAGACATAACCCAAAATCTCTTTTCTGCTATTCTCGCCTAGGCGAGCCCAGTTAGCTCGAGCGAGAATAGAGGACCTATTCTCTGTCACACACACAAAGAAACCAAACCAATTGCCAAAACCCGCACTCCATTATGCTAAGTAATTCATCACTGAATGCAAACATCAAGAGCACAAATTATACACACCAAATTGATCCCCAATCAAGCGAAATTGAACCACAATCCATGAATAGTACCACAAAACCCCATAATTTCCATACAATCTCATAAGAGTTTAATCACATTACAGCAAGACAATCCAATACCCCAATTCACAGCATAATCATCAACAAATTCACATGGCAGAGTTACACAAATCAGTGCACATTACAGAATACACCAAGTTTCTCAACAAACGTATAAATGCATGGAAAGGAGCTCCCCTAACCTGTGAATTCTTGCTTTAATTAGTTGTTTAACCTTGGCTTTGTGATACCTGTTGCCCTCCTAATCAAGTACAACTTTGCTCTCAAACCCCAAATTCACTTTTCTACTCAAATTCGTGCTCCTTTCTCACTCTAATTTTTCAGACTTCCTAAACCCTTCTAATATCCTAACTCTCCCTTTTTATATGGCTCCTAATTGTGGTAAAAAGAAATAAAACGAAAATTGGCTTTTTAATGTCTATTATTACCTTTCATAAGCCATTATGGACTGTTTTTCCAAATCCCTTGGCTGCCCATTACCTCTAGAGCTCCCACAACCCATCAATTACCAAGTCAATTGCACAACCAATTCATATTGGTGATAATTCCTAAAATTTTAGGATTATACTATCACGTCTAGCATTCAAGTATACTAACAAAATAATGTATAAATTAAAATAACACACAAAGGCATACATAGGACTCAAACCCAAGTCCTCTCACCACAACCAAAGTACTCTCAACCACTTAAGCTGGTACTTTTCCACGTCACAACAATTAACACTAAGTGCCATAAAGGCTTCCCCTACCGCATTTATTAAATAATTATTAATTTAATTATTTAAATTTCCTGGGTCTTACACCCTCAACGTCACGACACCGATGTTTCTTCAACCTGCACCCAAAAAACACCAAACACATCAACACCCATGGTCACCAACCAATACCAAATCGGAACAGGGAGATAGGAAAGAGGAGAAACCATTGTCACTGGTGAGTTAGAGGCTCGAACAAAGGACGCGGTGGTGTAGGTGGCTTTGGTGGTGCTGGTAGACACGTCACACAATGCACCAGTAGTAGTGGGCAATGGCCAAGGGTTGGCTGCAAGGGCATTTGTGCAACCTACCGAAAGGGAAACCATTGACAATGCACGACAATGGTTCCTATCATGAAATATTATGGGAAGGAGAAAGCAAAAAGGGTGGCATCGGTGCAGTCACGGATCTTAAACCAATATTTTGGGGGTGCCCAAATTTTGGTTGAATTACTCTACTGGTACATTTTTTAGTTCAAAAATGTGAAGTTAATCCTCTTGTGCTTTTTAATCTCAATTGGTTTTGATTTTTTAAAAATTGATGCAATTTGATCTTTTTCGTTAAATTTCTTCAGCGGAGCAAGAAATTTTCATCAAAATTGACACTAGGATTATGTCTATTACACCAACAAAGCAAACCATTCTTATTGACAACTTCAATTTTGATGAAAAAACCTTGGTCCGATTCAAGAAATTTAATGAAAAAAAAATGACAAAATTATATCATTTGTGAAAATCAGGACAAAATTAAGACTTAAAAAAACAAGAGGATTAACTTGTTATTTTTGAACGAAAATAAGAACCAAAAGAGTAATTCCAAAATTTTTATATAAACTACTAAAACATTGTATTTAATTTTTTTATGATAATAAAAAGTAATAAAATTATAATAATAATTATTATTATAATTATAAATTAAATATAAAATTATTTTTATTTTCTTATAATTAATTTTCATTTATAATGTTTAAATTTAAAAAATAATCAAATAAAAAAATAGTTAAATTAAACAAATAATTGATTAAAAAATAATATAAATAAAATAATTACTTTTATTTAAAAAATATTTAAAAGGTAAAATTTAAAAATAAATTTGAAAAAAAAAATCTTTTCCTCATCTATGAATATAAATATAAAAAAAATTTAGGGGGCCATATTCGCAGAATTTTTTAAAACCCACAGGTACCCGTGGATACCCGCACATATATTTGTGTTCGCTAGTCTCTATGAACATGAGCATAGATAAAATATCGTCGACAGCAGGGTTCAAACCTACGCGAGCATAGCCCAACAGATTTCAAGTCTGTCTCCTTAACCACTCGGACATATCGACACTTTGGTAAGTGATAACTATTAAGGATAACTATTTAATTAGCATTATTATTATCATCGTATTAATATATATTATTAAAGCAGTTTGATTATATCTATAACAATCTATACAAATTCACATCCATCGATTTTACATAAACACCCCTTATTGACAATTTTACATATGTCCCATTTAATGGTTTTGCTATCTTTTTCCAGCCCATGAACGTAGTTCCCGTTTTACCCCTAAACTCTTGAAGCTCATCATTCTAATTGATGGGTTATACTCTAAAATTACGTTTCCTGCTCATCTATGTTGTTCATTGATCTTGTGATTGATTGATTAACGTATCTTTGCTATTGGAAGCTTGGAAGATTATAGATTCATCTGGTGTGTTTCTCCAAATCAAATTTTCATTGTGGTTTTCATTTTTGGTGCTTTCCATGTGTTGAGATTGTTTTGCTTTGTTTTAGGTAATTTTTTTTTTCATTTTGTTGTTATATTTTTGAGTATCTTTCCAAACTTGAAATCTGATTGTATTCTTCTTACTTTATTTCATTGTTGTTTTTAATCAGTTTGTTTGTATTGTTCATTCTTTTGGTTTTGTGTTATTGTTTCCCGTAATTGTTTTTGTTTACGTAATTTTTCTTTGTTTGAGTTTCCTTTTTTATATTCTTTATAAAGTTTGTTGTTCTTTTGTCAATTTATTTTGTTATATTTTATGTTAGGTTTATTTGAAGTTAAATTTTTTGTTTTTTTTTCTTTGTTGAATGAAAGAACATATTTTTTCTTGGTTTATTTAGTTGTTACTTTTTGTATTTTTAGTTTTGTATCCATTTTTTTGGTTTGTATTGTGTTTTGTTTTAGCTCTGTATGACATTTTCCCTTATTTGTTCAACTTTGAAGATGAATCGGTACTCTGTGAATGTAAAATAATGCATGTTTATTCATATGACTGTTAATTTTGATCTTAGTTTGTTTTGTGTAGATTTATATTAATATATATTTGTTATTTATGTAACTTTGTACATTGTTTTTACGACATTGGTTATAGATGGCCCGAAAAGTTGATGTTATTGGTGGGATTGATGAATAGAAAAAGACTCTTAAGCTTTGTGTTAGGACAACTGATCTTTGGTCTATTCAAAATCGTTATTCTAATACCCATTTGGAAATGATTCTAATGGATGAAAAGGTAATATAGGTGTTTTCTTTTGTTTACTTGATTTATGACAATGTTGAATTGTATTTCTTTCTGTTTTTAGGGAGATATAATTCCTAACTTGGTTAAGAAAGAAGACTTGGGTTTGTGGGAAGATAAGTTGGTCAAGGGAAAGACTTACATTATGAATAATTTCAAATTCGTAACAAATCAAGGTCAATATTATGTATATGATCACCCTTTTAAGTTGTTGTTTATAAGAGCAACATCTGTTAAAGAGCAATTACTTCCTACCATCGATGAAGGTTTTCAAGTTTAAGTTTATTAAAGGTGTAATTAATTCCAATTTCCTTCCTGATTTGTTGGTTCGTAAGTTTGAAGAATGGAAAATCAGATTTTAATTTATTTAGTTTTTCATTTGACTTTCTATATCAGTCATTACATGTTCTTAGTTTTCAAATATTTGTTTTGTATTAGATGTCATTGGTGTTGTGGACAATGTCAAGACGAAACCTCATTCCGAAAATTTTGTTTTTCATATGCATGATTTTAGGTTAGCTTATTTCATTATTTTGAAATTTATGTCGTTTCTAGTATATATATATATATATATATATATATATTATAATTTTTTAAATAAAATTATAACAATATAAAATATATAAAATATAAATTTAACCTAATAAAATATAAATTAAAATTTAATTTTTGCAAGTAATGGATATTTGCGGGTACGGTAGTATGATACTCGCACCCGACCTATTTATAAAGAAATATTAAACTACCCGTTATCTACAGATAATAAATACCCGTAGGTACTAACTATCGGTCGCGAATCTTATCTGTGGATATCCGCATACATGGGTATTTTTTCCATCTCGATTGTGGTCTCATTTGAAGTTGGGGAAGAAGAAGTTGTCCTAGGGCATTCAACACCCTATGTTTGTAGTGGACTCTATTTACCTTACTCGTTGTAGCCCATCTTTTACTAACTGACACCCCAATGTGATTTACGTTGTTTTGGGCTTGTTTTTATTTTGTACTAGTTGCACTATCATCTTCCCTACACACACATAATGTCAATTACTTACTACACCATGTGTGTTACTAATCTTTTTCACACATGTTCATTTGAAAACTAACAATAATTTTAAAATATATAAAACTTAAGAATGAAAAAGGTTTTTTTTTCTTTTTTGTTTACTTTTTGGTGTTTGTCTGACCGCTCGCATTGTGTGAGACTTATTTCTTAAATAGTTTAAAAAATACAAAAAAATGTAAAATATATAATTTTTAAATAATTCAAACATATAATATAAAAATATATAACAAAATTTTAAAAAAATTAAAAATATTAACATTTTCAAACAAATCGTTCACAAAGAACTACGTAACCATTTCTCCAATCTGAATATAGACACGTATGAGCAAGATACATCCTTTCCGAGCCTACAAAAAATTGTTTCTTTTTGAACAATGTTTTATTATTTTTGTGGGAGAAATTAAATATTTTGAAAACCACGTATATTTTTACAAATTTAATTAAGGGTATCACCTTATGACAGGGACTATAGGGTGTTAACACCTTCCCTACGCATAACTGATCCCTAGACCTAAAATCTAGTTTTCGTAAACTTTTTTTTTTCTTTATGGTTTTCCATATTTTTTTCATAATAAACTATTGAGACGACTCTGAAACCTCTGTTTTTAGAATATTTATTTTATCAGTTTGTTATCCCGTCGTGATTACGATTGCGATAATATATTATATCCCTTCCAATTTGTCTACATAAACACCTTCAAATGCCCATAAACAAACACCTTTCATCCTCCCACATCATTTGTGCATGCAAATCATCCCTTGATCCAAACACAAGCTAAATTGATATATCATCTGCATTTTTTCAAAAATTGAATATTGAGAGTTCATCCCTTTTACACTTAGATTCCTCTTCTAAGTAGATGGCATTGAATAAACCACTCACCAAAATGTTGATTTAGGTAAGTTGTGGTATTTTTCTATTGTAGATTAAATTTCTTTTCTCTTTTATTTTGATGTTAGGGTTTTTTAACTTCATTTATTTGAATCAGCTAAGTAATGAGACTTTTCTAGTGATATGAACAAATAATTGATTTTATAGGTTAAAATTTTAAAGATTTCATTTATTGAGTTGGGAACATTTTAAGAGTTAGAGTTTTTTTTTTTTTTTGCGAAACAAGTTATTTTCAAACAAGGGAAACCAACTAGACAATAACATAATTGGTTGTGGATGGTTGAAATATTGAGGAAAGTTGAAATCTTTGGTTGTGTATTGAAGTTGGTATAAAATTGGTACATTGGATGTTGTTATTGAGTGATGTAGGGACATATTATAGATCAACATGTAAAATTAAGTTTGGTGGATATTTTGTAATGTAATTTGGTGTTTGAAACTATTTAGGACGTTAGAATGAATATAGCTTGATTGGAAGCATGATTTAGATTTGTTTTGAAAATATAATTTTCTACACATTGTCAATCGAGCATCTATAAAACTCATTCATCATGTCAAAATTTGAAATTGGAGAGAGATGACCTCTTCTTTAATTAAGAAAGCCGCTAAAACTTGAAAAAGAGAATATGATTAACGCCGTCTGTGGGGATTGAACCCACGACCACGTGGTTAAAAGCCACGCGCTCTACCACTGAGCTAAGACGGCAAGTTACATTTAACAAAATAAAAATAATTACATTTTTAGTTCAAATTGGATTTAAAAGTCTTGGTGTGTTGTTTTGTTTTTCAAAAGTCTAATCTTGTAAGGATTTTGTAAATCTTTTAATGTGAGATATATTAATTAAATTAATAAGTAAATCATTCTACAAAGATGAAGAGTATCACAATTGGTTAGAACCTTGTCATGGGTTAGTGGTTGTGGGTTTTATTCTTGATTGTGCATTTGGAGTGTTTATATTTTAAATATTGGTGTATCGGAAATTTTCAGTAGAGAAGAAAAAAAATTGATGTTAAAGGGTGCTAAGCCTTGCTCTCATTGTTTCTTGGTATTGTGTCAAGAAATATATGCAGTCTCTTGATAAATTAAGAACGTGATTTTTGTTCTCATGATCATCTTGAGATTGAGCATCAATTGCATAAGTTTATGTTTATATAATAATGATATGAAGAATAATTTTAATTGTTGTTATGAAATATTTTTTTGTGGTTTTGGAAAAGTATTTTATTTGGACAATAGAGAATGGTGTTGAGAAATTATTGGTGGCGAAAATTGCTTATGGCTAGTAAGTTAATTGAATTTTTTTTTGTCCATGTTCATGTGCAAACTTGGTATGTGATAGAAGTAGTATAGTTTGGTCTTTTAAGATTGAATTGATTTTGTAAGTATGATGATGGAACTATTGGTAATAAAACAATGAGTTCAAGTTATAAGTTCAGTTTTGTTTGGTGCATTGTGAGTATGGACAGTAGGAAATTGAGTAAGTTTCATTGTATATCATGAAATGGTAAATGCATAATGCTATGGTACAATGTGAGTATAGGTTGTGAAAGAACTTGGTAAGTTTTATTATTAGGCATGAAGTAAGCATGTGTAATATTGTTCATGTGGTTTTAAGAATTGATACAAGATGTGTATGTTTGAGCATGAGGATGTTAGTATAAGAGTTTTCGTGTTGTGTATGTGATTTAGGGTTAATAGAAATGATATGGATGGTTGGTAATTCATTTTATTTTGCATGTTTTGGATGCTTGGCATGTTGAATAGGTACTTTGTGCATAAATTATAATGTTTTACATGTTGTTTTTCATATTTTGGCGAGTGTGCATTTTTCTAGTCTGCACAATTTTGGTAAAATTGAGTTTCTCGGTTTGTTAACCGTTGGATTGAACTGAAAATTTGACAGTTGATCGGTAACATGTTCTTAATTTTGACTGAACTGATATTTTTTTGGAGCTCTGTAGTTTAAGAGATGTGTCACAAACTATTGCATCTACTTCTTTTTGTATTCTAGCAAGTGTTTATTTTTCTAGTCTACGCAGGTTTGGTAAAATTGAGTTTTCCGATTCGTTAACCGTTTGATTGAGCTAGAATTTTAACAATTGATTGGTAACATATTGTTCTTCAATTTTTTCATTTTAATCTTCATTTGAAGTTCTGTAATTGGAGATATATGCCATGCATTATTACTATTTTTCTTGTTGTATTAGGTTGATACTTTTGTTGTGATAAATTGTGATAGGTCCCCTTTTGTAGTATACTAGATGGTTGGACATGATGAGTTGATGTATGGTTGATTATGTGATATGATATGATATGATATGTGTACATATGTGATGAGACAATATGAATTCTCTAATAACCGTAAATTCAGGATGGTTCTTTTACCTACAAGGCTTTGTTGAGTTAGGGTAAAAGGGTTTCTTTCAACCATAAGGCGTTGGCATGAGCTTAGAAAGAGTGCTCTTACCTAAGGCTTTGTCGAACGCGTAGAGTTGTTACTTTCAAGTCTATGGAAAGCAAAGGAAAGACCATTTTCAAGAGGTGTTATTACGCGGAAAAGGTAAATTGGTTGGTTATGAGAGAAGGTCATACCATTTGATATTACTAGTGGTAATATGTTGATGATTGCATGTTGTGGTTTTGGAAACATGTGATGAGTTGTTATCTTGGCTGAAATTAGGACCTTTGCGGCTTGTTACTTTCAAGTCTATGGAAAGCAAGGGAAATGCCATTTTCAAGAGGTGTTGTTGCGCGAAAAAGGTAAAATGGTTAGTTATGAGAGAATTTCATACCATTTGATATTACTGGTGGTAATATGTTGATGATTGCATGTTGTGGTTTTGGGAACATGTGATGAGTTGCTATCTTGGCTGAAATTGGGACCTCTACGGTGTAGTCCACTAATTAAACCAAATCTTTCCTTCCTCCATCTTCTTACTCTGTTTTGGGATTGTGGTGTTCCTTTCCACCTAGGGCTCTCTCCTCATCAAGAGTAGTAGTAGTTTTGAGGTAAGGGAAGTTAGGGTTTTTAAAGCTTCGAAGTGTTTGCCTGTTTTTGTCCATAATTGTGTTTGAAAATGTTGTTTGATGTGTGATACTGTATGAAATGAATTTGTTGCATGCGTGAATTTGTTAGGATTGAAAATTTGTTGCATGCGCGAGTAAGATAGAATTTGTTGTTCTCACTTAGGTGAGCAACCTCTAGCCTAAGCGAGAATAGCAGAAAAATCCCATTTGCTGGTGCGCGAGTTATCAGTTAAGCGAGAGTAGTCTCGTCTAAGCGAGAAAGTCTAGCTTAAGTGAGAACTCGCAGATGCGCACTGTACCTTCTATTTGAGTTCTCGTCAAGGCGAGAATGTTTCGCTTGAGCAAGAGAACCCATGTCAACTAAGCGAGGAATTCCAGCCTGAGCGAGATTGGTGCATAATTTCTTTAATTGTTTAATGAATTCTATGTTGTATTGATATGCTCTTTGAAAGCATGACGTATGAAGTTATGCATGTATTAGGTGGTGTTTTGAAACTGAATTGGTGTGTTTAGTATGTGATGAGGATCATTTTGAGATAACATACGAAATGTGGTTGATGAAAGAGTTTCAAAGGAAACTCTTGGTGATGGTGGTTAGTAAATGCCTTGATATAGGAGATGTCTAGATAAGGAAGGTATCATGAACTCTAATAATCACTCACGCTCACGTAGAGTAGAGTGATTATGTGGTGAGAGTGGAAAGAGGTCCTAGTCTCATAAGGTGTTTAAGCTTGAGACGCATTGTGGCTAACCTTGTGATTGATTTGGTGGTAACTCCTTGCGGCTAGACTCTATAGAGTTTAGAAATCAACGTAGATGCATACTTCCTTAGAATTTTATATCAAGCGCATAATTCGGATATCGAGTCAACAGTCAGTTAGGTGTCCATGTATGAGTTTCTTGGATGATCTACCTATGTGTTTATATTTATGCAAGAATGTTTAAATACTCTAGCTTACCATTCTTTCTTTTTGTGTTTGTTTCCTTGTTGTGCTTTTCTTTTTGAATGATCACAAAATGTTGGTGTGAGCAGATGTAGAGACACTTGTTGATCATCGGGATGGAGGTGATGCCGCTATCTACATTAGATGTTAGATCTTGCTCTTTACTAAACATCTTTTGAAGAACTGTTTTTCTTTATATTTTGTGCTCTGTTGAGCAATCTTTTAAGAAACTATGTTATGTCTCTAGTTTTTGTTATTGATTTGTTTTATACCCATGATCTTTCTATTTAATCAGTATATTTAGATAACCGTAAAGGGTTGATTCTAATATACTTTCTGCCTTTTCCTCTATATTATATTATAATATGTGATGTTTTATTTATTAGAAATTCTCTATTTAACGGATCTACAAGTAATAAAGTAGAAAGTCCAAGTATCTTTTCCCAAGAGACTTGTGCAACACTTGACAACTCTTGCAATTCATAACTCAATTAGACAATAAATTTACAAAAACAAAAATAAAACTGGTTTTGTGTTTTTACCAAACATGTGGTGTGCAACAATATATGATAAAGGTTTCATTGGGATTGGGTATCATGATTCAATTCAAAGAAAAAATACCAGACAATATACTTCTAATTCCTTCTCTAACATTCATACATTTTGTAACAAGCTATAATATCTTATCGACAAGTCTAAACTTGAATAATAAAAACTCTATGTCTAGAAATTTGTATTATAATTTTGCATTAATTATCAAGATTTTCATGTTATGAATGACTAAATGTTCCACATCTATGTGTAGCAGTTGAAATCTATTAGTTGTTCTATCCTAATTAGGTTTTCCAAACTATCTTTCAATCACTAACTACTCCCACATATGAAATCAATCTAGAATGTGCAATTAAAACAATAATAGAAAACAAGACTAATGGAAAAAAATTATATTAAATAGTGGAATTCACAAAGATTTAAGGATACATTACACTCAAACCCATGAATAAGGGAGTTAACTACTTCCTAACATTCTGAATACTAGAATAAGAATAAAGATGAATGCCCCAACCTTCAAAATACGTCTCTACCTTCTCTCATTTTAGGTTAAGTGTCCTTCTCCCAAAAGATTTTTTTCCCTCTCTACCCTAAGAGGGGTGATTATTTCCTAGAAGGTTGTTCATTTTGACCTTTACAAGCCCCTAATTTATAGATTTTTTCGAATTTGACTGAACTTACAACTTTGTACTTGATTTTTTATTGGAGTAGCAAAATTTATAAATATCTCCTCTTGTTGATAACTTTGATAATCAAATTTTGTTGATATTCTTTTTAATTTCTTTGATGTTTCCACTTATTTGCAAAAAATATTAAATATGTAAACCCAATACTTATCTTTTCCAACTTTATTAAATAAAACCTAAAATACCTAAAAAGATAATCATAAAATAACAATAAAAGATAAAAATAAACAAAAAATGAAACATGATAATGCCAATTATCACAACTCGAGTGAGAGGTTTTTCCTTATTACATGATGTTAGGTTACCTAAACAATAATGTCTCACTCAAGTAACATGTATATGGTTGCAAATGTAATTTTAAAGTATATTATAGGCCCTCTATCATTTATTATACTTATGTTTGATGAGTCCATGACTTCTTATGAGGGCATAAAGGATCTTCCTAGGAGGATTACTAGGAGCATGACAAGAAGGGATGCTACTCCATATTTGATTTTGTTTAGCATTAGTTAGTGTTGACTTTGTTGTGCTGACTTTTATTTGTGTGTTTATTTTGTAGGCTTTGCTAAGGACACCTTGTAAGGGAGTGATGCCTAGTTGGATAGGAGAAGAGGATTGGGCTTGGTCCACATGCATGGAGCATCCCACATGATGCTTGGAGACCAAAGATTGGCATTTCTAGAAGGTCAAAGGTGCATGGAGAGCCTTGGAGAGTAAGCCTTTCTTTTTGTATTTGTTATACTATCCTTTATTTTTACTAAGTGTAAGACCAGTGAAAATTAATTAATTAAATAATTAATTGATAAATATGGGTAGTGTGAGCCTTTATGGCATTTGTTTTTAACATGTATGATGTGGAAAAGTACTAGTTAAAATGGTTGAAAGTACTTGATTATGTAAGAGGACTTGGGTTCAAGTCCTATGTATGCCAATTTTGTGTTATTTAATTTATTACTAATTTTAATAATATGCTTGATTGTGATGAGTGATAATTTAATTCCATATTTATAGAAATTGTCATGAAACAAGAATTGGTTGAATGGTTGTGCATTAAATTGAACATTTGCATGGTTATGGTTTGAACCTTGGTAGAACCAAATTAGGCTTTCTTTTTGTCAATTTTACTTTTGGCATGAATATGAAAGGGTAGAGAAAATCCTAGCTGAATGGGCGAGGATGGAAAAACAGCCTTAATGGTCTTTGAATGACAATTACCATCACAAATAATCTTTTTTTTCGTTTTGGCCATTAATCACCCTTAATACCTAATTAAAAAGCCATTTAGGGGAGAGAAAGAGGGTTTCAGAGGCTGCCATTGTAGAGAACATTGTGAGGAGTGAAATTTCAGAGAGAAATTGTTATTCTAGTGTGAAAAGAAGAGCTGAATTCGGGGAGCAATAAGGAGACCATTGGTGATCAAAAAGGGAAAGCTCTCAACTAGCAAATTTTAAGCAAGGAATCCAGGTTAGGGAATCTTTACACGTAAATTTTTATGTTTTAGCATGAACTGTGTGAATGTATAATATGAAATGCATGAAGGTTTTGTAAATTTGTTGAATTCTCAGGTTTCTAGAGAAATTCCAGAAACTGCCTGGTGGGTTACTTGTAGTCGCTAGGCGACTCATCCTAATGTCAGTATATTTTGGGTTCTTGGAGAGGAATCGCCTAGCGGTAAGCTCCAGACCGCCAAGCGACGCTTGATTGATTCACCCAGTTTCTGAGTTTTTGATGAACTATTTGGCAGTGATGAACACCCACCAGGTGACGCGAACTAATTTTGGTTCGATTTTCGTAATTTAAGGCTTCTAGGTTGATTCTAATTGGTAAAAAGGGCTGTAACTGATTAAGGGAGATTGGGAAAAGGGGGTTTGTGTGAAATTGCAGCGTGGTGCGAATGAACTTAAGGAAATTGTGACATTAGCTTTGGCCATGTCGGTGACAAATAAGGTAGTTTCCCTATCGGTTGTTTTCAGCAGAACTCTAGAGTTACAAGTATTCATAACCTTGTACTGAATTCTATATAGCAATGCTGCAGGGATAGATCCCTCCTTCATGTTTAATCCATGAAGCCTAATGTTTAGAAATAATGAGTCTAGAATATTTCTATCCAAAAGACTCATCGTTT
>Ga0209589_1009273_pt1 | contig 14945 bp, 9 predicted proteins | sample CowpeawhiteBW_FD_187525 | JGI IMG/M metagenome (GOLD analysis project Ga0209589, IMG submission 187525) | Root nodule microbial communities of legume samples collected from California USA - Cow pea white BW (SPAdes) (version 2) | ecosystem: Host-associated > Plants > Roots > Nodule | place: USA... | reverse complement strand
TATATATATATATATATATATATATATATATATATATATATATATATATATATGTATGTATGTGTGTGTGTGTGTGTGTGTTTGTGTACATAAAGTAAATATGTCACCCATCCCAAAGAAAATAACATCACTAAAGTATTTCATTGTTTTCAAATTACCCATCCCTGATCTCATAGTCCTTCATGAGTCATATGCATGAACTAGGTCTTGAGACTTCATTATGCTTCCACGAAACTAACCCATTCGTGGTTCAACCCTACGAGCCTATCCTGCTCATAGTCCTGCCCCAAAGACTCCTCGTTTGTAGTAAGACATCCAAGCCTCCCTCGCTCGGACCATGGCACGCACGCAATCACCATACTATAGACTTCTCGCCCAATAGCAACCGACGGGAACATAATAGTTCCTTGCCCATCGTGCGTCCGACGCATGTAATCACCATACTAAGGACTCCTCGCCACTTAATAGCCGACGGGAACTACACAGTTCCATGCCCATCATGCGTCCCACCATTAAGCACATCCTAGACCCCTATTGGACTCAGTCCTTCAAGCCCAAATACCACAAACACAAGCATATAATTCTTATACTTTAGGAAATAACAAGCAAACAGTCCAAACAGTACGTATATACTTGGCTTCTAGCCATTCTCGCTTAAGCTAAGTGCCTTCGCCCTAGCGAGCACATTAATCTCGCCTAAGCTGAATCATCTCTTCTGAGCGAGCATGAAACAGTGGCAACATCACACAATCTCGCATAGGCGAGCTCATCTCGCCTGAGCGAGTCATACCTTCGCCCAAAAATTGGAGAGAAACCTCACCTGAACGAGAATTTGATGCATACTGCATCAGACCACAACTAAACCTCGCTTAAGCGAGCTACCCTCGCCTAAGCGAGAGTATCTGTTGCTCAAACACCAAAACCCCTCGCCTGGACGAGAAGTCGCGCTCAAACATGCACATGTCTCATTGCGACCTCGCTTAGACGAGCATGTCTCTCCTGAGCGAGAAAACAAGTCGCTTAAAACCAAGCAAGTCGCTTGGGGGAGATGTTCGACTCCTAAACCAGTAGCGAAGCCCTACAACTCTCGCATAGGCGAGAGTGACCTACTTGGGTGAGAATTGCAGTATTCATCTCCTGGTCTTGCGCGAAAACAATCCACAACTAATACCAAAACCCAAATTAATCACTACTAAGCATTCTATTTCATCAAGCCATCACAGTAACATGTTTTCAACAGGTTTGCATCATCAACTAAAGGTTTGGCCAAAGACAACAACAACAATACCAAAACCCTCATCCCCTTCATATAAACCACCCAAAAGGGCTTTGTACCTAAACTTCAATCCACCAATTCTCAATTATAGTGCATAAATCATACCACATATAATCCAATTGAGGATAAAAACGCAGAAACACATCATGGGTTTAGTGCTTATTCAATGATAATTACATAGGGGTTTTGATACTATTTTTTCTAGCCCCCCCTTGGGGGATCCTTACTCTAGGTTTTACTGTGCCTTTTTTCATTCCCTCCAAAACTAGACTTATCAAAAATAAAAGTTAATTCATGTCTATCAAGGTTTGAACTTGTGACCCTCCACTCATAAGGCCAAATCACCACCATTACGCCAATTCAAATTTAGTGATAACTATTATAATCCTATGATTATAATATCACTCACCAGTTACAAATATATTATCAAAATAATAATAAAACAATTAACACACAAAAGGCATACATAGGACTCAAACCCAAGTCCCCTCACACAATAAGGTACTCTCAACCACTTAAGATAGTACTTTTCCACGTCATACTAATTAGCATTTAATGACATTCAAGTTCCCACCTCCCACCTTTAATTAATTAATTAATTAATTAATTAAATTTTCCGCGAGTCTTACATTACATAGTAACTGCATTCATATGAGCCAGTTTGTAAATTACACTACAATAAATGCACAATTATAAGTAATTGAGAAAATAAAGAAATTGAATAACTATAATACTATAGACAAAAATAGAAAACCTGGAGGCCCAACCATGCTAGCCTTTTTATCATAGTAGTTGATTTCCCTAACAACATGCTATATGCAGTAATTGAACTATGAAAAAAGTAAGGTGTTAAGATATAATTATATAAGAAAGAAATTTCATAAAAAGTAGGTTCTTACCAATCTATAACTTGTTTGAGATGGTTAGGGGGGCCTGTGCTAGGAACTAAGCCACACAACAATGTTGTCCTTCATGGAAATCACAAGTAGTTGCCAATGATGCCTGCAATCAAAAAAAAATTCATTGTTTTACCTTAAAATGACAAATTATAATTAGAAGTCAACAAACTACACATACCTAGCAATATAGGGGACAAAATATCTTTCCTTTCCTCGTCCAAAGCATTGGGTAATGTATGCTTGAATGTCATCAAATTTATTGCCTGCATGAGTTAGTTAGGGGTCTATGAACCCATATACATCACTCAACCCCATATTGTTACTGACACCAAACATATACCTGAACAAATGAAGGGTTTAGATGCGACTAGATAAATTAGTTAAACATAATGAATGGTTTAGATGCTTACATCATCCATAACTGAATAAGGGTAATATTCAGTTCTTCCGTCCCCTACGCAAGCTCTAAGACATCTTGCTTATGCAGTTAAATTGGGGTGTCACTATCTCTCCCAAATACATCAGAATCCCATGGAACTGCCATCGGCTTATTACTTATGATGTCAGCAAGCTGGTGTAATCCACCAAGAGGATCGTCCAAAGATATTGGAATCTTCATAGATTCAAGACTTGCAACCTCATGCGACTATTATTACGGAAAAAATAATTTGGTTGTGAACATAAATAACATGTAAACTTAAAATGCAGAGCACAATAAGATGAGTTTGGGGATCCATACCGAGGGGTCAAAAATAGAACCAACCAAATCTTTAGGCCAGGTGAGGAAAGACTGAAATGCTTGTGCCACAGTATATACCTCATCTTTTGGCACAGGAACTAAAGCATCTAGTCAATGACTTCCTCTACCGTGACCTTAACCTCGTCATTTGTTAGCTCCATACCATGAAGAATAGTGGCTGTCTCAAATACTGTTCCACGGGCCATTAGTGTCTTCCCTGTACCATGAAGAACATATAGTTCACATAGATGAGCGTCATCTGCATCATCCCCTGGTACAGCTGGAGCCGAACAACTTCCCTTTCTACTTCTACCTGTCAAAGCCAATGATAATGTTATTTTATTAAATCACAATTATGTAAGATCATAACTTAGCATAAAATGATTGTCAGTTTTACCTGTTGGGGGGGAATAAAAGGTTCTGGTTGGGGAATTAGTTGCGGAGGGATGCCATGACCACCAAAATGCTGCTCGAAATGACGCATAACCCTTTTAGTGATTTTTTTCTGTCAGTTTTTCTTCATACTCAGCACTGTGCGTCGATGAAGACTGATTAGAGGAGCCACCAAAATATTGGCGAATGTCGACTCTTGCTCCAATAGCACGCACACGTCCAGGGTGCTCAAGCCGTCCAATGCAGTAGCAAGAATGTCATGACGACCTTCTGGAATGAAAGTACCTTGGGAGCTCTACTCAACCAAGGAGTCCTGCAATATAATAAAAGAAAATTAAAATAAAATTGGTATAAAATTATATTATTGTTTAAAGTAAAGTTAACTCTTACAATATTTTCAGAGATTTCTCGTGTAGTTTCAGAAGTGTAAGTGCCCGATGATCGTAGACGGACTAACTTCCACTTTTGATGACGAGATGGTGGTGAAGGAGGTGCGGGAAAATCATCTTCAGAAGGTAGGGGCCTAAACTTTTCTTTTTCCTTCAATATATTTTCTTCAAGCTTTCTATACCCACCACAAGACAATAAGTGCGGGTTTTTATTTTGAACACTTATGCTTTGGGCCTTTTTTTCTCTTTTCTTGTAATATATAAACCCACTTTATGAATTAGTTCAAATTGTGCATAATTATCAATTTTGCAATTGATGATTTCAAATAAACATACCTGCCATCCCTCAGATGTCCAAAGCTCAACAAACTGACGCCAAGTGTCTTCATCAATTGCCTTGTACAGCTCGCGTGGATCTTCATTCTTTTTAAATCCATAGATATACCTAGACATCAGTTTTGTTTTAAAACCACGGAAATCCTCGGCGACAGCCGACAAACATTTATGTTTAAGTGTCGTTTGGAATATCAAATGTCATCTGCAATAAAGAAAATGCACATCAATAAGTGCTTTACCAATATAATAAAAATATAAAATTAAAAAAATTACATATGACATAAATTACCATTAGATCCTGCATATCATGTTCCGTTGAACTTCGTACACATGATCGAAACTAGGAGTAAGGATGAATATGTTGTCACGTGCCAGTACTCCTAAATAGCTTCTGAAGAGGTCTCCATTACGACTTGAAGCTAGACCAGTCACGACGTCAATAATGACATGAGTCTTCTTACCTTTAGCTTTGCTCAATAAGAGCTTCCTCAAGCTCCTCGGGTGGTTCTCTTTTTGGGCACTTCATCCTCCAATGATGAAGTCTGATGGTCAACCATATATATGTTGTTAAAAGAAAAAAATACAAAAGATTAATAACAAATATTTAAAATAACAAATAACATACTATTTAACAAAACGCATAAATTTACATAAAAAATCCAGATTCATATGTAAAGTTATGGATTGGTTATATGTATATTCCCTCATCGTGATCTTCTCGAATTGCTTGTACATCGTCAAGTATTGGAGCCTCATCAAAATTTATCGTTGTTTTAAATGGATGAGTGTCAACAATATGAAGGTTACTCAAATTCTCTTCATTAACATCAATTTGTCTCTTGCCTTGAAGAGCAACAAACCAATGTTGAGATGCAGCATTTTTTACATAAAAAAGTTGAGATGGTTGATGTGTCATGATAAAAGGCTCGTCTCGATAACTCATCTTACAAAAATCCACTAGAGTCATACCTAATTCATCGATTTTGACACCACTCTTATTATCAATCCACTTACATTTGAAAAGTGGAATAATGCACATAGTATAATCAACCTCCCATATCTCTTTTATTACACCATAGTAGTCATTGACCAATTACCGGATTTTGATCTTTGGATGTGGAAAATTGCAACGACTCAGCTTCAAGACTCACTCCATTATTTTGTATTGTGCTTTTATCATCCAAAGACTTTGTATAGAATGTGCAATTATTAATTTCATAACTTGTACAAGGTACGACATTAAATTTCAATCCATTTGCTAGCCACATCAAAGTCTCAGAAGATTGTGAATCTTTCAAAACCTCAAATTTAAACTAAGGCATGAATGTTTTGTTATGCTCCATCAACTGCCATTTCTCTTATTGTCTCGGATGTTGTTTCTTTACAATGGCTTTATGTACACATGTGCTTGCATTAGTTTTGTGCGATCTTTGGTTACCACATTCACACCCCGGATGTTGTTACTTATAGAACACCTATTCAACCATGATCTATGAGGAACTCCTATCGGATTTGCTTTTGTCATGTAATCTGAACAAAACTCGATACTTTCTTCAGCAATATACCTTTCAATCATTGAAGCTTCTAGACGATATTGATTTTTTATGTACCCTTTCAAAATCTTCATATAGCGTTCAATAGGATACATCCATCTTAGGTATACTGGCCCACAGAACTTGATTTCTCTTACCAAATGAACAAGCAAATGTACCATAACATCAAAAAAGGATGGAGGGAAAAAGCATCTCCAACTGACACAAGATGATTACAATCTCACTTTGAAGGTCATCTAACTTTAAAGGATCGATGACTTTACAACAAATTGAAGAGAAAAATGAACACAACGAGTTATAGTTTGTCGAACATTTTTTGGTAAAATTCCACGAATAGTCACCGGTAACAATTGTTGCATTAAGACGTGCCAATCATGAGACTTCAGGCTAACAAGCTTCAAATCTTGCTTGGACACTAAAATCTTAATATTTGAAGAGTATCCTTGTGGTACCTTGACACTCTTTAGACAGAGGAAAAAACTTATCTTTTCTTGTCTAGACATAGTGTAACATGCGGAAGGCAAATAAGTACGCTTACCAACCTCCCTTGGTGCCAAGTCTTTGCGAATATTCATTTCAAGCAAATCCAACTGACCATTTACTCCATCTTTTGTCTTTCCTTGAATGTTAAGTAGTGTACCAATCAAGCTATCACATACATTCTTCTCCACATGCATTACATTTATACAGTGTCTAACCTTTAACTTTGACCAATATGGAAGATCAAAGAATATTGATTTTTTCTTCCAAGGGCTCATTGCAGATGATTTCTTGGGGGTTTTCCAAAATATATGATGTATTTATTAACTTTTTCATGAATTTGAAAGTCATTCAATGGAATGGGTGCATCATCAAATTCTTGATGTCCATTAAATGATTTTTTAACCTTCAATAAGGATGATTTGTTTGCAAAAATCTCCGATGGCACATATACATTGTCTTCCTTCCGTATTTCAATTGATGAGCTGCAGTGTTTTCTTCACGTATAGGACATGCTTTATGACCCTTAACACTGTACCTTGACAAATTACTATAAGCTGGAAAGTCATTAATGGTGCAAAATAACAGCACGCATCAGAAAAGTCTCAGAAGCAAAATCATCAAATGTTTCAACTCCATCCGGCCACAACATTTTCAATTCTTCAACTAGTGGACTAAGATAAACATCTATGTCATTTCCAGGCTATTTTGGACTAGATATCATCATAGACAACATCATATATTTTCTCTTCATGCAAAATCCAGGAGACAAGTTGTAAATAAATAATATAACGGGTCAGCAACTATCGTTGGTACTTAAATTACCAAATGGATTCATTCCATTAGTAGCTAAACCAAAACAAATATTTCTACATTCTTCATCGAACTGGGGGAACTCATGATCAATATTTTTCCATTGCATTGAATCAGCTGGATGACAAAGCAGGTTGTCATATCTTCTCTCATCTGCATGCCATCGAAGGTTTTTAACGTCTTTTGGATTCGCAAACAAATGCTTAAGTCTAGGTACAATTGAAAGGTACCTAACTACTTTCAAAATGGGCCCATTCTTTTCTAACCCACCTTTATCTTCACTGTTGATTTTCTCCTTATACCGTGATAAGCCACACTTTGGACACTTTTTCAATCCTTCAAATTCTTTTCTATAGAGTATGCAATCATTAGGACATCCATGTATCCTTTTATACTCCATACCCATTAGACAAAGAATTTTCTTGGCATCATAGTTACGAGTGGGTAGTGTATTTCCATCTAGAATCATTTTATTCAACAGCACCAACAATTTTGTGAAACTCTTATTGATCCACCCATTGGTCGCCTTCAAATTCATTAGTCTTAACACCACTGAAAACCTTGTGAATTTAGTTTAACCAACATACAACAGAGTCTCCGAATTAGTAGACATTGTCTCATACACATGCTATTTGGCAAAAGCTTCAGCGCCAACATCACAGATCATGTCCTCTAATTTGTCTTCTTCACGTAGATCTTCCATGGTGGAATCCACAACATTTTCAGTTCGGGAAACAATTGGAAAGTCTATTAATTTGTCGTGCCATTTCCATATAGTATAACTTGGAAGGAAACCATCACAAATAAGATGTTCCCTAATTTCGGTTGCATTCAACTTTCTCGCGTTCAAACAGTTCACACAAGGACATCTAAACTTCACTTCATCAGCATTTCTACCTTAATTACGTTGCACAAATTGTATAAATTCTTCTACTCCTTTCTCATACTCAACATTGATGTGTGGTAAGTCAATCCAGTCTCGATCCATACATTTATATACTGAAATTGTGTGAACAATTTCAGTAATCTTTAAATGAATAATCACCTCGCTTTTGTATTTAAGGCGTGACACTATCCCATTCAAGAAGATTCACTTTTTCTAGTTTATTGGTACATATTAATTTTAAAACACGTATCTAAAATTTCACGAAATTTTGCTAGCATTTCGTATCGGTCTTCAGGTTACACGAAGTGAAAGTGATTATCAACCACAATCAAATATGCACCCGAAGATCAATAGCAAAACACAGATGACAAATATTCATGAATATTAAGATATGTATATTAAAATATACATGCTCCAATAAACTACTAAAAAGCGATTAATCTTCTTAAACTGTCAAACAGGACAATTCAAGATTGAATACATTTAAATTATTACTATTGTCTCGTTTAAAAAATATACATATTTATTTTTTAAAAAAAATACTTGGAGACAAGTAAATAATTTTCATATTCAATCTTAAACGGGAAATTATGGCTAACTCCATGTAACGACGATTTCAGATCAAACAAAATAAATTGATTTACTTTAAAATATAAATAAATAAACATACAACAACATAGATTTATTTTAGCATAGAATTAAATTAATTTATCTAATATACAAAAAATAAACAATATACTAAACAATTATAAGCTCAAAATAAAATTAAGAACTTGTGAGCGTGAAACGTGAGTAACAACGGAGGAGAATCAACCTTACCATAGTCCGACAATAGGGATAATAGTACGTGAACACTGTCAAAAGTTTAAAATAAATTATGATGAAATTGATGCGTACTAACTCCTAGGATCCAAACTAAGATATGTAAATTTGAAAAGCAAACAAAGTTCATTATCATCAATCTCATTTTTATTACTATCACATAATAGTAATAAAAAAACTTAATAACAAATTTTTATTACTATCACAAAGAATCTATAGAGGAATCCAACAGGAATTGGTTTTGGGGTTCCAAATAGCATGGAGCAAAAACTTAGCACCACTTTACGGGCTCGATGGGGAGTGGGACTATTGCAAAAAAAATTAGGACACTTGATTGTGGCTTCGTAAAAACGATTTTCTTGTGCACAAGCCAAAAAGTATTTACAAACTCAATCTCCATCAAACTACAAACCCAATTTCTACAATATATCTAAATAATCTCAAATTCAAGATTGAAAATATAAGAACATACAAACAATGCAGAAAATTAAATCAAGGTGAATCCAAAAACAACCCAAAACGTAAAAATAAACCATACATTGCAGCGTGATTGAACAGAGGCAATGGTAGCGGCACCAGAACAACCTCCTCGATGGTGTAGTAGCGGTGCAGTAGCGGTACAGCGGCGGTGCAAGTGGAATGAAGGGTTGCGTGCAGTGGAACCTTCGTGATGGTTGCTCAGAAAAGACAAAGAAGTAGCGACGCCGAAACAATCTCGGTGAAATGGCAACGTAGCGGCGGTGCAGTGACCGTACAGGCATAATAGAAATGCAGCGGTGCAGTGGAGTTGTTCGAAGAAGAAGAAGATGCAGGGCCGGCCACGGAAGAACCTCATCCACGGTGCAGTGGCGGTGCAATGGCGATGCAACGGTGGTGAAGCTGGAATGAACGGTTGGGGCGTAGTGGAAGAGTGGAAGGTATGTGGGGGATGCTCGAAGAAGAAGAAAATCGTAGAAGGTTTGCGGTGCTGCAAAAAGATTTGGGTTTTTTTTAACCCTACGAAGCGATACTGCCTCGGTTAATTCAAAACCAAGGCATATTGTCTTCTTATATGCCTCACTTGGCAGGAGGACTGAAGCATAAGGTACCTACTACCTCGGTTATAAAAGAACCGAGGCATATTCTGTTAGTCAATTAATAAAAAAAAAATTAAAATACTGTAAATTAATTACATATGGTAAAAAGAACTTGAAGCAGAAAAGGTATTAGGCCTCGGTTCAGTGGTAACTGAGACATAAAAGCAAGTAAAAAATTTCAATTTTGTAAACAGCGCGAGTTTGTAAAATTTTTTAAGTTCTATGCCTCGGTTAGTATAACAACTGGGGCATAAAAGGTGACTTTAATTACAAAAATACCATTGCATGTTTATATGTAGCGGGTGTGCAAGAACCGAAGCATATACTGCGATGTAAAAGCACTAAAATACACTAGTGTTAGGAATCGAACTCTTAACCACCAACCCAAAACAAGACTTTAATAAACTATGTCACTCTCCCCCTTTGTAAAATTATTTATTTTGTAATTTAAGTATTTCCCTCACGTCCAATTATCACCTTAAAAAATATAATATTTTCTTATGGGTCTTAAATATCAGATGTGAAAATCAAGAAGCGCCAAACTTAAAAGAGTTTTTCTTTATTAAGGTAAGTATCTTGCAGGATGGGGAGTTGAGCTTTCGTCTACGACACGATGCTACATCAGAGACTTATTAAGTTGAAGAACTATTGATGAATGATTCTGTAATAAAGATAGTTAGAATATGAGTTTTTATTTTGTAGATATTGTTTATTTCGTATATTTAGAAGAACAAGCTAGACACAATTATGCACCAATTTAAAGGAAGCAGCTCAAGGTAAACAAAATGAGTTGAATTTGGTTAATTATTATAGCAGAAGGCACGTAGCAATCTATTGTGTTGGCTTGGCTTTATTTGATATGATATGACAAGAATGATTTGATGATTTTTCTTTTGCTATGCTATGTGTGGCATTCCAACATCGGAGCCAAAAGGGAGAATAAAAGGAGAATGTACTCTATTTCGGAAATATTCAGAAATATTGTAGGATAAGAAATGCAATATGGTGATTCGCACTAAAAATAATTCTTAAATAATAATCAATTTTAGTGACAAAAAAATTTTAGAGACTAATTTTTTTAATTAAAAACTAATTTAGAAGTTATTTCTTTTAGTAGCCAAAATCTTGGTAGTTAGTGTTTTAGTTATCAACTTAGGGACAAATTATAATTTTTTGAAATTATTTTAGTTACTAATAATTATAATTTATAAATTAATATTTAAATTGGTCACTATAATAACTAAATTTTTTTGTCATTAAAATTGATGATTATCGAAAGATTTTCTGATAATGTTATCTTTATCTTTATCTTCATTCACCAACCATCACACTTACTTTTGCTCATGAAAATGAATAATAACTAGCATTTTTATTGAATGTCCTTTACTATGTGTAGAATTTTGGAAAAATAAAATTTTAATAGCTAATTTTGTTAGTGTGTCCTAAATAGTGATACTTATGTTGTTGTTGTGTATAAACATGTAGATGCAGGAGTAGCGGCCAACAAATGAAAGAAAGAAGGGTTAAATATGTTTTTGGTTCCTCAAGTTTCAGTAAATTTTGGAATTAGTCCCTCTTCGAAACTTTATACCAATTTAGTCCTTCATCTTTAGAAATGCATGGATTTAGTCCTTCTTACCAAATTTTATTAAGTTTATTTGACATTTTAAACACATTTTATGATAATATTTGAGTTAACATTGAAGCAAAAATGTGTCAAACGGTGTAAATAATTCAAATACTATCATGAGATACGCTTGAAACGTCAGATAAACTTAACAAAATTTGGTTAAAAGAACTAAATTCACGCATTTTTAAAGATGAATGACTAAATTGGTCAAAAGTTTTGATGAGGGACTAATTCCAAATTTCGCTGAAACTTGAGGGACCAAAAACATATTTAACCCAAGAAAGAATATGCAACACTGAGAACAAAACTTGAAAACTTGAAAGATATTTTGAAGTGACTGAGCATATAGAGTGAGAATTTGTGTTCATGTTTGTTGAGTTTTGGAGTGAGGTAGACCAAGTGCTTCTTTTTTGTTTAGGAAAGGCAATATCACCCTTTTTGGGTTACTATTCATATTTTTCCAAATGTTAAGGAAAATAATCTTTTTCTAAAATTCTATACTTAGTTTCACTAATATAGAAGAACACTATTTTACTTCTAAATTTGTAAATAATGGCATTGCAATTTTCTATCACTCTCTATTATACTTGATCACCAACTTTGAATTAGTTATTAACACTATTTTTATCATTTGTGACAAATTTTAATTGTTTGGATTAGATAACAAATCATAAAATACAAATTTGTGGTAGTTTTTAATTGTTAGATTTTTTTTTTCTTTTTCTAGCAAAAATACCAACTATTAAAATATTTTGTAAGTTTTTGACATATTTAATTTTGATGATTATTTTAACTATTAGAAATTTTATTTGTGACGATTTTTAATCGTTAAATTTATATTTTTAACTGTCATAAATATAATATTTTTTTGTAGTGTATATGTCTTACATGTTTAACCATTTTCGTATAAAAATATGTATAATATTGTAGAAATAAAAACATAAATATCAAAATTAGCTCTTTAGTTTTGTTCTCGTTTAGTAATTTTCTCCATCAAGACTAATAATGTAATTAGAGATGTCAAAATAGGTTACAACTCGTGAGCCAACACAACTCACTACGAGTTTGAGCCGAGTTGGACTGAGAAAATTTCATGTTTTCTAAAAGTGGGTTGAATTGAATCCGACTCACTTAACCCATGGGTTAAATGGGTTCTAGCCGGCTTGAGGGTGTGAATTGACCTACAACCCACTACCAACAACACTATTAATTTTTTTTTTTACAATTTAAAAAAAAAATATTATAATTATTTACTACTCCTAGTTGTATAGGTTCATATTTTTAAATACTAGAATGTTGCTCAATAATATTTTAATAGTTTGAATTTTTAATCTATTTGTTTGTCAAGTTATATACGTTGATACTTTAATCTTTCACTACTATCTTTATAATAATTTTTCGAGAACTAGATGAATAGTTTGATTCCACTATTATAAAAAATAATAGAGTCAATTCACTTTCGTTGTAGTACAATAAATATATAAAATAAATTACAAAAAAAATATTTGTAAGTAAATCAAGCTACTAACCTACCAACTCGTGATGAGTTGGACCAGGTTGCAAATTTCTGATTCTCCAAAAAGTGATTCGGGTTGAATTGGTCCTTTTTTTTTAACTCAATTCGTAATAAGTCAACCTGTGTGAGCTGGATTCGCTCACTTTGACACTTCTAAATGTAATGTTCACACCATCAGTATAACTCTTGTTTTATGTAATTCATTAGTTATATATATATATATATATATATATATATATATATATATATATATATATATATATATATATATTCCTAGTTTTTTCTACCTCAAATTTATAGGCTTGAATCAAATAAGGATGGCTTAATTAGAATTTTAGTCCCCTACTTTATATGTGAGGTTCATTTTGGTCCTCTTATTTTTTCGGGGTTCAATTTAGTCCCCTAGTTTGTGTAAGAGGTTCAATTCAGTCTTGTGTGTTAATAGCGTTAAAAAAATTAACAGCAGAATGATTTGATGTGATACTATGGCAATTAAAAATGACATGTCAAGTAGGGACATCAGATTATGTGGACACTAGAGAACGAGAAATTAAAGGCAGTGGTAATTGGGTTTTGAATGAAATTAGGGTTGGGGTGTTTTGAACGAAATTAGGGTTCGTCGAAGAAAGAAATTTGGGTGCGAGGAAGTAATTGGGGATAACGGTTGAACAAATTAGGGTTCGAGGAAGAAGCGAAAATCAATCAATATATAACGATTCAAGGAGGAAGGATTTTCGGTCTCCTTCGGTGCGGCATAGGTTCGTCGCTGTGTTCGTAGTGGCACGAAATCGAAGGTAAGTTTTGCATACCCCACGAGTTACAGGAGCAAGATGAAGAAGAATGGCCCCTAGACATCACTCAAAATTAAGAAAGCTTGCCAAATGAAGATGAACTCTAACAGGACGAAGAAGACGACTTAAATTAGGGCAAATGAACACTTCTATCTCCATAAATAACCTTCATTGCCACCTCATTACACCACATTGATGACAAGGTACTCAGAACTTGCCACATTCCTCTTCCAAACAGACACAATGGCATTGTTCTGACGCCGTTTAACTAAAACTAACGGGAGGGACCATTTTAAACTGTTTTAACAAATTGGAGGACTAAATTGAACCCCGAAAAAATAAGAGGACCAAAATGAACTTCGCATATAAAGTAGGGGACCAAAAGTCTAATTAAGCCAATAAGGATTGTAAGATTCGCATAATTTAATTAATTAAATAAATAAATAATTAATAAATGCGGATAGGTAGTGCATTTATGATATTAAATTCTGTTGCATATGATGTGGAAAAGTACTAGCTCAAGTGGTTGAGAGTACTTTGATTGTGTGAGAGGACTTGGGTTCAAGTCCTAAGTATTCCAATTATGTGTTATTTAGTTATTATTGTTTTAATAATATGTTGGGGCATGTTTGTATGACATAATACTCGAATTGTGTGAGTTAGCAAGGAACATGAGTTGGCTTAATGCTTTAGTATTGATTTGGCTTTGGCTTGGTTGAGGGTTCAAACCTTGGTGGACTCAAATTTGCTTTCTTTTTTGCTAAAAAGTTAGTATGGCCTGAATATGAAAGGGTAGAGACAACCCTCGGGGACTTGCTTAAGAATGAGAAAGATTCATGGGGATTCTGTAACTATTCCATTCCAAGAAAATAAAAAAATTCGAAACAATTGGGATTTTTTGGAGATTGGATGCAGTTACTAATTCATGATCTGACATGTACAGAATGAAAACTTCATTCTCGATTCTACAAGAATTTTTATGAAAGCCTTTCATTTGCTTCTCTTCGATGGAAGTTTTATTTTCCCAGAATGTATCCTAATTTTTGGCCTAATTCTTCTTCTGATGATTGATTCAACCTCTGATCAAAAAAATATATCTTGGCTCTATTTTATCTCTTCAACAAGTTTAGTAATGAGCATAACGACCCTATTGTTCCGATGGAGAGAAGAACCTATGATTGCCTTTTCGGGAAATTTCCAAACGAACAATTTCAACGAAATCTTTCAATTTCTTATTTTACTAAATGATGGGCCTTGAATAGCAATTAAAATACCATTAAGGCTATTTTCGTTTTTGCACTTAACACCACTATTAAGGCACCTATAAAAATTCAGAATTTTGTGAA
>Ga0209589_1009271_pt1 | contig 14946 bp, 17 predicted proteins | sample CowpeawhiteBW_FD_187525 | JGI IMG/M metagenome (GOLD analysis project Ga0209589, IMG submission 187525) | Root nodule microbial communities of legume samples collected from California USA - Cow pea white BW (SPAdes) (version 2) | ecosystem: Host-associated > Plants > Roots > Nodule | place: USA... | reverse complement strand
AAAAAAATAAAAAAAATTAAAAAAAAAAAAAAAAAAAACATAGGCTAACACGTGGCACGTTGACTAACGGCATTAATTAACTCTGTTTAAAAGAGATTGAAACACTTTTTGGATGCACATTTTTTTTAAACTGGATACATATTTCACACACTAATCCAAAATGGATAATTATACCTTTTTTGTTACTCTTCTACAGTAGCAAAAAGAAGTTTATATGAATCAACCACATGATTTTACCATCTCAACACTTGCACTTTGTAGGGGTTTCTTCCTGCACCCCATATTTTGTTCTTACATCCCCAACTTTTTCGAAATGCCACTACTAACCTTTGACTTTGACTAAGATAAAAAGGTTAAGTAGAGTGAAAACCCTCTCTTCTTTCATAAGTTTCATCTCATGCGCCCTACCACCAAATTGTATGCACCAACTCCTCCCTCGTTCCCTTGCCCCTTGCACTTAGAAGCGTTCTGAAATTTGAAATTCAGTTTAGTATGGATATATTGTATCCCGGCAAAATTCAAAATCAGATTTCGAAATCCGAAAAAATCTAATACCAAATTTCAAAATCTAGTTTGCAAAAATTCAAAACTAAATTTTGGAATTCAAGAAAATTGCAAAACTAGATTTCGACATTTGGGAAAAATCCTAATCCAGATTTCAAAATTTGAGAAAATCAAGAAGGATTTCACAATCCAGAAAATTCCCGAAAAATCCAAAATCTCATGATTTTAAAATTTAGTTTTCAAAAATTCAGAACTAGATTTCAAAATCGAAGAAAATGCAAAACCGAATTTCGAAATTCGTGAAATTTCAAAATTTGAGGGACTCCAAAATCGGATTTCAAAATGCAGGAAATTCTATAACCAAATTTCGAAATCCATTTTTCAAAAATCCAGAATCGTATTTTGAATTATGGGAAAATCTAAAAATGGATTTAAAAATCCAAAAAAAAAAAAAGAAACTAGAACCAGATTTTGAGAATTGTTGAAGAGAAGAAATGAAGTTCGTCCTAACTTGATGATACTGAGTAAATGTAGCAGAGCAATAAATATGAGTGAGTAATTATTGCTTAATATACATATATAAACCATAGGGTTATAATGGACATCACAGTAAAATTTGGGAATGTACGAAGAAAAACGTGGGTTGCATGAAGAAAGCCCCCACTTTGTATGTAGGCTTTGTTGCTCCCTCTATAGTTTTGAAGTAGGGACATGGTTTGTTCATTTCACCTTGGGCTTAAGTTTGGTATGACCCCTGAGGTGGATCACTTAGCCTTTCACCTCTCTTCCCCATCCCAACTCTAGATTCTTATTGTTGTTGACGTTGTTGGTATTGTCATCATTAGTGATGATCTTAATCAGATGTTTTGTCTCAAGTCTCATCCCCGTTGTTGATTTCAAACTAAAGACCTAAGTCTATTAAGATATTTTCTCGTCATTGAAATTGTGCAATCATCCACTCAACATTATGGTTTTCCCCATAGTAAGTTTTTAACATTCTTACAAAATGTGATGTTTGATTGTTACCAAAGAATACTTTTCCTTAGATCTTAATGTAACACTACTTTCAAGTCACTCAAATGTCTTTGAAGATTTGGTTGTCTAGGTGAAAGACATAGTTATCTCATTAGAGTAGTTTGTTTGCCGTATTGACGTGATTCTAATTAAGGATCACTATAAACCAAACATACAAACCTAAAGAAGCAATTCGTATATATATTATGTACCATGTCAATATAGAAGCAATTTGTATATTAATTGTTTCTTATTGATCATGTCCATAAACATCACGCAAACTCGGATATAACAACCTTCATGCGACACAATCACATGTCATCACACTAGCAATCAAGAAAAGAGTCTCATTTTCTCAACCAAAATGAAGAATTTTGTTCACAAAATTGTGATTTCTTTGTTTCACGGTCCTAAATTTTGGAAAATATCAAAATACCAAAATTTCCATTCAAAATTATTCCATATCAGAAGGGAAACATGATTATCCTAGGAAATTGTCGTCATCATTTTAGCCCCCGCCAGACCCGTATTTCTTTCCGAACATAATAAGCTGCAACTTATCATAACCAGCAAGCACACCAGCACCTGCAACAGCACGCAATATATTTGCACCAGCGCCTTTGAAGAGTGACTTGGTACCTTCTTTTGCCACGATTGTTTGAAATGCATGCAAAGAACTCTTATACTTCACAGCTTCTCCAGAAGTCATCATCATCCTTCTACGCACAGTGTCAATGGGATAGGAAGCCAAACCAGCACCAATTGTGATTCCCCACCCCAAAAGGAAACTAGCAAAGAAACTATCCTGTTAACAACAAGAGTAACATTGTAAGTAAACATAAAAATAAATCACCATGAAAAAGGAGCACAACTTCAGGAGTAGAAATGCCAAGATCTATAGTTAGCCTCATAATGGATAATATATGTGTAGAATTTTAAACTTTCTTGTTTCCCACAATTTTAGAGAGAAGGGAATACAGGCGCTTATAGTATAGTTCATCTAGGAGTAAAGTCTAAGCACAATATAGATGGTTTGATACTTTGCCTCCTTATATTAGTGAAGTCTCCTTTAGAAACTGGGAAAAGCTATTGGAATACAGGCCTGGTTTTCTAAAACATGAGTTCTGGTTTGGTTCCAATGTATGTTTTCATTGGTTTGTTTTCGTTTTTTTATATAAGCATCATCTCCAAAACATGATTGTTGAGACATGAGGTAGTTGGCATGTTATACTCTCATACTAATACTTTCTGTATGGTTAGCTATAAAAAAACTATTTTAAATTTTTTAAACTATGTAAAACCCACAGAGAAGCTTCAAGGAGACAAATTAAACAATAATAATATAGCTGATACATTCAAAGTTTCAAACAAATTTATTTTATAATTAAAAAAATTATGCCAAAGAATCCAAAGTGAAATGAGTAAAAGATGACTTTTATTAAAATACAAATCAAAAATAACATGAGATTCGATTTGTACACATACCTGCAACCCACCAACCAATACAACTGGTTTCAGAGAATCATACATTCCAAAGTAAAGACCACGGTACACTATAATTCCAACACATGAAATGTTGAAACCACGGTAAAGGCCAGCAATGCCATCAGACTTAATGGTTTTCCTGTATACATCAATCAGACCATTAAACTGCCTCTCACCACCCTTCTTTGCAGCCTTTGAATCGTTAGCCAAACGTGTACGGGCATAATCCAAAGAATAGACAAATAAGAGAGAAGAAGCCCCAGCAGCCCCACCAGATGCCAGATTTCCAGCAAACCACTTCCAGTAGCCATCTTTGTCCTTCTTAAAGTTAAAAAGCCTCTTGAAGTAATCCTTAAAAGCAAAGTTCAGAGCCTGGAAGAAAAAGGAGAATATTAGATATTTCAGATCCGATATAGAGAAAAAGTTAAAACATATTTGGTCAAGAGATGTAAACAGCTAGAAAGACATGACTAGATATTATCTAGATCTTTGCCCTTGCAAAATATAAGCTAATAATCTAGAAATACGATGGTGCAACTGAATGCAAAAAAAGAGATGACAAATTCAGTCATTAGATTGCACATAGACGACCGTTCTGACTGTGACACTGCACACATCTAGAGGGGGCTCTCTAGATACAGAAACAGGAGCAAGAGTGAAAATTTAAGTGTGGGTGTGTGAGTGTGAAATGCAAATAGATACAGGCAATGTAAAAGACCAATCAAGCATTGTCAAAAATGGACTATCAAGACAATAAATTCAGATGTCACATGTGTTAATAAAGGTACAACCTACAGTTCTAAAAGTGTCTCTACATTTGGGAGGAAAAGTGCTACTACCACATGTATAGGCAAAAACTTAATGAAGGCAGCCATCTCTAGAACTACTTAAAATCTTCATAAGTTAGATCTTCACCTGAGTGGGGAAGTATCTGATAACATTGGCAGTATTGCCTCTCCAAAGAGCAATCACACCCTCATCCTTCATGGTTCGAGCAAAACAATCACCAATTCCCTTGTATGGTTCAGATAACCGACCACTTTTGATCATCTCATCCTGATTTTGAATGAGCAATTTGACTCTCTCAATTGGAGCAGCAGCTGTCTTTGATACAGCAGCAGATACTCCGCCCATCAGAAAATCCACCATAAAAGCACCTGGTCCTTTCTCTGCTGGAGCATGTGCAGTAATTGGAGATACAGATGACAAGGCAGCCAATCCAGACGTATGCAGTCCTCCATTAAGGTTAATACCAGTTGCAGAATAATTCCTGGAGTGAAAGTTGGGGCTAAGCCTGGAGACAAGGTAAGACTGTCCAGCTAGCTTCTGAACAACTGATGGATGCTCCAGTCCATCAGCCATGATTGCAGTCTAGATAGCAGCCTGCCATAGATTCAACAACACCAGTGTTAAAACAAATTCTCACTAAAATGCCACTTAGAAAGAAAACCAAAGTTCTAATGGAGGTAGTTTATATATCAGAATATATATATATATATATATATATATATATATGTGTGTGTGTGTGTGTGTGTGTGTGTATAACATAAATATATATATATATATATATATATATATATATGTGTGTGTGTGTGTGTGTGTGTGTGTATAACCTAAATTTATAGAAAAATGCATATACATGTAAGATCTATTCCAAAATAACAGTTTTAGTTTTATGCAATTTTTGTTGAAGATGCTCTCTAACTAGCCATATAATAGCAATTATAAATTGAGTTTCTAATGTACACAATTTATATCAAAATTAATCTTAAATATAAATATTTCACTCGTATTTTTCAATATCTCTTACAGATCGAATAAACAAAAAAGACAAGTTAAAAATATTTTAACGAATTTGTTTTCATAACTTTTTAATTACAATTATTTAATAAAGAATTAGATTATTTTCGAAATTTACAAAAAACATGAATACACCCGTGAGCCTGCATTTTCTCCAGTATAATGTAGACGGCATATGTGTGCAAATGTAAACTTCTAAAGCAAATAATACAGTTTTTCTTCTCTCAGATTCAACTTACACTCTGTGAGTGTGTGGAGTGGTTTGATCTAAAGGAGAAGATCGCAAAGCAAATCGTGCAAGATTATTCAATATCACAGAGGAACTAACTACAGAACAAAAATTAACAGAAACACATGAAAAAGAAAGAAGAATCGATGAGAATAATGAAAAAATAGCAGGCAACAGAAGAGGAGGGTTGGGAATACCTGAAGAGAGGATACGTGAGAGAATGGAAGAGACGAAGGTTGAGTTGAGACTATAAATGGAGCACAGAACCAGCTGCATTAGGGTTTTACATAATGACGGATATGCCCTTCACTATTTTCCTTTTGTCTTGGACCATTTTCTTTCGGCCGAAAAAACTGAGAATGTCTGCGCCGAAAATGCTCTCCCAAATATTGCCAGAGTCAGCTTCTTAATACTTCTAAATAATGTAAAACGATATTATTTTCTTACTAAAAGGTTTTTGCTAATTTTATTTTCTTAGTGATTATTTTTAAATGCTATCACTTTCTTAAACTTGATGTTTTTTCAATTATACTCCTATTTTAAATTTAGCTATTTCTTTTAACTAAAATAAATATTTACGATAAAAAAATTACTTAAATAAATAAAAATTATTTATAATAAAATTATATAAATTATTTAGATTTATAATAATAATAATAATACTTTTATTATTTTTTATTATAAAAACTATAATAAAGACAATAATTAAAACAAGAATAAACAAAGCAAACCATTCCAAATATTTTTCAATAAATATATGAAAATTTTACCCTGTCTTAGTAGTATGTTTAAAAAACGTATATATTTTCAAAATTATTTTAATATATATATATATATATAAATTATATTTTAAAATTTTAATTGATTAATTAATATTTTTAAGTAAATAAATTAAAATAGTATTATACTCATATTAAATTATTTTATTACAAGTCATAATTAATACTTACTTTATAAATGAAATTTTCTTTCAAACATATTCTTATATTTAAATATATAATCTAACAAGTGTAATTTCTAAACTATTTTCTATTTTAAAAATAACACATTTGTAAAAGCATGATCCTAATCTATCAAATTGACTTGGACAAACTCATTTTTCAATATCTATTATTAATGGAAACTACAAATGATTTTGTGACAACCCAATTTCAACAGTTTAGACTAATAAAAAAGGATGTTTCATCTTAGTATTGAAAACAGATAATTCAAGATAATTTGGTGTAAAAATATATTAATACAGTTTTACAAAATATAAGAATATAAAAATATATCATTTATACACTTAATCTAAAAGCTTATACAAAACTAACCACTTACTAAAACTCTTTAAAACCTTCTACAACTCTAACTAATACCTTCTCATCCTCCAAAGGTGTTTCTAAACCTGCAACTTCGTTTGCTCCCACCGAATAGGTGATTATCGTAAAAGAAAAAGACAAAACACAACAACCAACAAGTGCAAGGGTAACTAGCTAAAAAGAGGTACACATGTATTTATATTCACAACATATTACACTAAATTATATTATCATAATAGATATATTTACAATCATTACACAAAATCATACATATCACCGGACTATTCTAGACTCAATTATCTGGATACATGCTCTTGATATAGGGTACACAAGAGGTGTGCACCTATGATGGTTCTTAAGCTCTGCAGAGTCTAGTCTCAATAGGCTATCACCCAACCACCCACAGGGTTAATCCCATTCATGCTTATAGCCCAATATGTCCCAAGACTAGGATCTCCTGCTACTTTCACCACATAACTCATTCTACTTTACTTGAGTGTGAATGATTATTAGAGTTCAGGATACCTCCAACCAGTCATTCTCCCATATCAAGGCATACACTATCAATACCACCACAACCATCACTGCCAGGAACTTCTCCTTGAAATTTCTTAAACATCATAGTTATCACGTACACGACTTAATCGTCATATGTAACGTCTCATTTTAATAGATAAATCTATTAAAATAAAACATTACATAAATTAAATATCAAAAGGACACAAGGTTTAAGGTATAAGGATCTTACAGTCATCCAAACCTACAGAAAGAAAACTAAGGCACACCGCGATGCCAATAATAAAACAGAAAGTAAAAGTCTAACATTTTGACCAAACACCTAGGCAATAGTGCCTACAGGCGGTACTTGAAGGAATGAGATCCAACCAAAAGTCAGGCTACATAGTAGAAATTCCATCACCCTGATGAACATTAGGGGTTCCCACATCTACTCACATCAATAAATTTATGATCATTGCAAGAGGAGAAAACCACACACAGAACACACAAGCAAGCAGAAAAGGGTAAGCTAGAGTAGAAGATTTTTAGCATGCAATTGAACGATACAATTTAAAAGTTAAACGTACATAAATCCACCAAGCAATACACTAAGACTCAAGACACGATTATCCGGATACATATAATTAGTCGGATTCACTGGATGCTTGCACCTGTGGTGGCCTCTACTGCTCTACAAAGCCAATTGTTAAGGGTTTCACCTTATCACTCACAAGGTTAGCCTTCAAACATCTAAGGTCATTATCCTGCCAGAGACTAGAGCCTCCTGCTACTCTCACCACTTGAGTCAGTACGCCCTACGTGAGACTAACTTACTCTTTAGAGTGTCAGAATGCAACCCTTACTTGAATCCTTACTAAATTATATAATAAGGTACCACCACGAACTTCGTGGAATTACGTCCTAAGCAAGAGGCACCACCATGAGCTCCCACTAACAGGGGTCAAGGAATTATGTCTTGACCATGAGGCACCACCACGCAACCATCGTGGAATTACGTCCTGACCAATGAGGTACCACCATGAGATCTCACCTAGAGATTCATGGAATTACGTCCTGACCATGAGGCACCACCATGAAACTTTCGTGGAATTACGTCTTGATAAACCAAAATCATGTCTCACCAACCAACGTAATATTATCATGCATACCAATCTCGTGCCAATATATATAAACCAACCATCCCTTCATGTTTCGTACCAAGATCATACCAAACTCATCCAATCTAGCCCATAAACCATCCAGTACATGCAAAATCACTCAATTCATACTTTAACATAGTAATCCAACCAAACATGTGACAATCATGCAAGAATAAAGGGGAAAACAACACTTGAGCACATTCTCGCCCAGTTCTCGCTTAAGCTAAAAGGCTTCGCTCAGGCAAGGGGTTCTCTCGCTCAGGTGAGCTCCTTTCACCTAGGTGAGAGCTCAAAAAGTGGAACAATGGTGCTGTCGCGTTCTCTCTCTTAGGCGAGACCTCCTCGCCTGAGCGAGATGGCTTCTCGCTCAAAACTGGAGCTCGTCACCTGAGCGACAGCTCGCGTAGCACCTGGGAGGGTTTATGATATTCTCGCTTAGGCGAGACCCACTCGCTTGGGCGAGATTATCAGATCTCCTCCATTGTTCACGCAGGCTAACACACATATTCATCTAGAGCAAAGCAAAGTACAGATTCATATCGTGCTAAACACCATATAATCGTTAAAAACACGGAACGGAGTCAAAAAGCAAACAATATACATTAAAAGTGTGAAACCCTAGCTTCCCTTACCTGGATAGATAATAATTAGAAGGAAGTGAAGGGAGTAAAAGGTTATGGACTCAATCCCTCTTACTAACAATTTAGAGAAATAAAGTTGATCTAAAAAATAACAATTACCCATCAATGAAAAAAAAAATGAACATAAACCTTTTGTTTTTCGTTGCCCCAAAAGTTAAATTTTAGAACGTTTGTTTATATAATTTTATTAATTTTAAGAAGTTTGAATATTATAAAATTGTTTCATTTGTGTTGTGTAATCAAATTTTTAAAATGTATACTTATTTATTTTATGTTAAAAAAATTTATACCCTGATCTAAATTTAAAATTGAAAAATATATTTAATTTATTATTTAAAAGTTAGTTAGGATTACAAAACTAGAAGAGTAAATATAATAAATAATATATTTTGAATATATTGTAATTATGGTTGGTTTTGGTAAAATTAAATTTGGTAAATGTATATCCATTTAATTAAAATAGTTTATTGAATACAAATTTTAGTGTAAAAAATTAGAAAAAAAAATTAAAAAATGTACTTTGTTCACTATTTTATCATACATGAAAACTCGATTAAATCAAATATGATTTTTTTTTGTTTTTTAACCGTTATGGTGTAATTTTATTTTGGAAATTATCAAAATGGTACAAGTTTTAAAAAAAATCGTATATAAGGGTGACAATACGGGCTGAGCCCAACAGGTCATCTCATCAGGAAAGAAACGAGTTGAGTCAGGATCTTCAACTTGTGGCTCGATCCAACCCGGCCAACCTAGCCCGTCAGTCCGTTGAGGTTCAGGACGGGGTTGGATTGAGCCAAACTAACCTGTAACCCGTGAGTGCTAAAAAAATTGGGTTGGTTAGCCCGTGAGTGAGATTAATTTTCTTGCATCTCATGTGGTTTGGCAGTTTCCTTTCCCTAACCCGTTTTTTCTCATTCCACTAGAGGAGAGGCAGACACACAACACACATAAGTGACTGGCAACAATAATAGTGTGACCCACGGAGGAAGATGGTGACGACGTGACCCACAAAGAAAGACAAAGACAACAACAACAATGGCATGACCCATGGAACACCAACAACGATCAACCATTCGCTCATATCTCTCCCACTTTGCCCCTTCTCTCCCACTTTGCATCTCCCTCAATTTAATGCATCAAGTGGCGACGCCATGACCTACGAAGGAAGAGGGCAAGTGCCGACGTCGTGACCCCATCGTTAGCAACATTGATGATGACGCAAGTTCATTCCTAGTTTTTTATTTTCCCCCTTTCTGCCCTAAACAATGTGTACTGAGTTGAGTATTTGGTTGCTTCAATTTTCGATTTTCCCCTTTCTATCGTAATTGTGGTGTTATGCTACTACCATTGGTCATTATTCCCCTATTTCTATTGTTGAGTATCTATTGTGTTCAATTTTGGATTGTTGTACCTATTGATTGGTGCTCTGCAACTACTATTTGTTTGGTGCTCTACTACTGTTATCTGTTTGGTCCTCATTTCTGCTATTGTTATTTGTTTGGTGCTTTGCTATATCAGTTTTTCAATTTTCGATTGTTGTTATGGTGCTTACTATTGTTGTGTTGTATTGTATATGTTATCTTCAATTTTTCAGTTTTGGTTTTATGTAATAGGAACATCACAAAAATAATGGATGATTCCATTAGCAAACCTATTAATGGGGATGTCGATGACAAACCAAATACTATAACCGACAATGTGACTAGGGATAAGCAAACTAGTGAAACTGATAAGAAAAAGAAGAAGTTATCATCCTCTAATGTTTGGAAATTCTTTAGTAAGATTGGGCTTTGTGAGGATGGAAAAGAGAGGGCAAAGTGTAATGGGTGGAACAAAAAGTATATAGTTGGTGGTACAAAATATGGGACTTCCCATTCAAAACATCATATTGAAAAGTGTACCAAAAGTAAATTTGGATGATGAGGGTCAAATAATGGTGGATGCAAGGAAAATTGAAAGCTACAAAAATAGACCAAATGGTGTCCCGTGAATTGTGTGCTAATTTAATTATTCGACATGGTTTACCATCCGAATTTGTTGAGTACCCCAAACTTAGGACTTGGATAAGTTATTTGAATCCTGAAGCAACACTCGTTTCTAGGAATACTATTAAGAAGGACATATTGACAATATTTAGGAGAGAAAAGATGAAGTTGAAGGATGAGTTGCATAACATTACGAGTAGGATTTGTTTAACCTTTGATTTATGGACATATTGCACTACTAACGGTTATATAAGTTTAATAGCGCATTATGTTGATTCAAATTGGCCGTTGAGGACTAAAATTCTTAACTTTTTCCATTTTCCTCCACCTCACACTAGATTTAAGTTGTCTAAGAAGATAAATGAATGTTTGCATGATTGGGAAATTGAAAAGAGAATATTTCCTATCACCTTAGATAATGCTTCTGACAATGATGTATTGGTGAAAACATTAAAATCAGTTGGTTTTAAATAATTCATTAATTTGTAGTGGAGAGTTCTTTCATGTTCGTTATTCTGCTTATATTTTAAATTTGATTGTACAAGAAGGGTTGAAGGTACTTAGTGATGCTCTAAAGAAAATTAAAGGGAACATCAAGTATGCTAGCGGTTCTGAAATTAGAATGATTAAATTTAAAGAATGTCTTCAACAAATAGGGAACATCGATGCATCAAGTGGACTGTGTCTAGATGTTCCTACAAGGTGGAACTCAACCTTTTTTATGCTTCAAAGTGTTGTTAAATACCAACGGGTTTTTGCAAATTTACGCTTAGTTGATGAGAATTATAAGTATTATCCATCTGAGGAGGCATGGCAAAAAGCAGAAAAAATCATTGTTTTTTTGTCCCCATTTTATGAAATTACAAATTTGATCTTAGGCTCAAGTTATCCTACACCCAACTTGTATTTTTTCAAGTTTGGAAAATTCAATGCCTTTTAATGGAAAGTGTGCAAGATGGAGATGAAGTTATAAGAAATATGACTGAAAAGATGATGGTGAAATTTGACAAATATTGGGATGCATACATTATTGTTCTTGCATTTAGGGCAATTCTAGACCTAAGGATGAGATTAGTTACATTGGGTTTCTGCTTTGAAAAGATTTACCCTCTTTGTTGGGATTAAAAGGTGGAGAAGATAAAGGAAAAATTATACATATTATCCTCTCGATATACTTCAAAGACTTCAACTTCAAATGCTTAAAAGTGTACCCTGAGTGATGTGTTATCCTCATCTTCTATGAAGCCAAACACGTTTGATGTAAGTTATTTACTTTCTTCTAATTTATTAATTATTATTGTTCATATTAATATACTCTTCTTTTGTTTATCATGTTTGGAATTACAACAACGTAAACGTCAACTAGTAGCTGAAACGGGAAAGAATAAACTTGATACATATTTGGACGAGCCAACATAAGATATTCATTTTTCAGTAGCTATAGATTTTCTTGAATGGTGGTAGAATAACAATAAACATTTTCCAAACCTTGCTTTAATGGTTAGAGACTTGTTAAGCATCCCAATTACTACAATTGCATCTGAATCAACATTGAACATTGATTCCAAGATTCTTAATAAGTATAGAAATTATCTATTGTCAACAAGTGTTGAGGCAATTATTTGTACTTCCAATTGGAAGCATGGTTTTTGTGATGGTAAATTGTATACTACTGTCGCAACCGAAATCACGGCGAGACAGCGAAAATAATTCAGAAGATACAGAGGAGTCGCCACCATACTTTATTATGGAAAAATATAGAAAAACCTTAAAAAGAACAGTCTTCGAAACCAGGGTTCAGGAGTCGGTTACATATGGTGTAAGACCCGAGAAATTTGAATAATTAATTAAATAATTATTTAATATATGCGGGTAGTATGAGCCTTTAAGACATTTAATGTGGATTGCTATCATGTGGAAAAGTACTAGCTCAATTGGTGAGAGTACTTTGATTGTGTGAGAGGACTTGGGTTCGAGTCCTAAGTATGCCAATTGTGTGTTATTTATTTGTTTTTATTTTTTTAAATATATGTTGAGCATGATTATGAAATGATATAATAATTTAATTATATTAGTCATCATGAAACATGAATTGGTTAAATGGTTGAACATTGATTTGGCATTTGTATGGTTATGGGTTCAAGCCTTGGAGTGAAGCTTTGAAGCTGAATTGGGAGAGAAAGCCAAAGGGAGATCATTGAGGATCAAGAGAGATTTCATAACAACTCCAAAATTAAGCCAAGGGAACCAGGTTAGGGGAGCTGAACCACGTCCTATATGAGTTTTTATGTGTAATTGTATGATTATAGAATGTGTATGTTTGGTTTTTGTTAAAATTGCATTGAAATCTGAATTTCTGGACTTTTTCTCCAGAAATCGTTTGTGATGAACACCCGTCAGGCGACGTGAACCTGTTCATTTGATTTTGATATTTTTACGTGTGCTTGAGTGATTCTAATTGAGGAAATGGGAAGTCGTTATTGGTTCTGAGTGTTTGGGCATCATACATAATTGAATTACATGTGAGTGATGGTCAAATTGGACGAAAATTGAATTAATATTATTTGGGGTTGAGATTGTTATTGTGACACTAAGTTAAACGAAATAATGTAAGGGGTTTTCGTAGTGGGAGCCATAGGAATGAACCATGATCTTAAACCTGTGAGTGTAGCCTTTGAATCGAAAAATCAATGGAAAACAGAGTAGTTGGGGATTGGTTAAAGCTCGCAGGTGCAGAGAAGAAGGTTAGGGTTCCTGGAATAGCAGGAACCGCCTGACGGCACATTGGTTACCGCCAGGCGCCATATAAGAGATGTGAGGGGTGCTCTTGTTCACAAAAAACGCTGTTTTTTTCGTACTTTTCACGCAACAGGGACCGCCCAACAGTAGTACAGTCCCGCCAGGCGCCACATCCTCACTTTTGGGCGCTAGGCGTCACCATTTTTCTCGTTTGCGTAGTTTTCGTAAAACTGCATTTTCCGGTTCGTTAACCGTCCGATATAGGTGAAATTTTGACAGGTGGTCCATAACATGTGGTTCTTTACTTTGAACGATGGAGATTGGATTTGGATCTTAGTAGCTAGAGATATACATTTCTTAATATTGCTTATTTTGGAGTGTGTAAAATACATGAACAAGCTCTGGATAAGTTCAAGTAACTTCTAACGAAGCATGATTGGGTTATGTGGTAAGTCTCTATCAATTTGGATATTCCTTTGGATTAGTCACATGTGGAGAATTGGTTTGGTGAAGGCATGGGTGGCAGTATTAAATTGCATTGGTGCATAAGATCATGTGCTTAAAATTGTTATAGTGTTGCTGCTTATATTTTGTTTGAGCATGCTTGGGATGGTCTATATGACTAGGGGATGAATGCACATGTGAGATGCTATAAGGCCTAGAACATTATAGATGGCAATGCTTTTCATTCGAGGTACTCTAGAATGAGAGCAAATGAGAGCAACCTGTGTGAAGTATGCTTGAACCTGAACTAAAGCCAATAATGTGCAAGTACTGGTGTAGCGACTGGCGGTACATGTCCCCCGCCAGGCAATCTGGAAGCGGTAGCGACTAGCGGTACGTGTCCCCCGCTAGGTAATCTGGAAGTGGCAGCGACTGGCGGTACGTGTCCCCCGCCAGGTAATCTGGAAGCGGCAACGCCTAGCGGTACGTGTCCCCCACCAGGCGATTTTGCTGTAGCGGATTGGTGTTATGCTTGTTATGATGTGCGTGATCTACAAGGCTTCTAGGATATCTTAAAGGTCGGCTTGCTGGTGTTCCTTGAGTTGAGCTCGGAACGTATCCCTTGAGTTGAGCTCGGGATAGGGGTTAAGCACGTGGCATTCCTCGAGTTGAGCTCGGAATGACATCCCTCGAGTTGAGCTCGGGATGGCGGATGAACACGAGGAACCCTTGAGTTGAGCTCGGGTTGGCGAGTGTTGCCGGTGTGAGTGTGTTGGTTGTGGCCAGTACGGATGGGTCCAGATAGATTGCCCTCCTCAGTAGTTGACTGACGAGTTTGGTAGTCTTGGGACGTTACGAATTATGTTCGTATATAGGAACTCCACCTGGCGTTACGGTGTATGATCCGTAGCATGGTTACCCGCACGTGCTCTATCGGTTGTGGCCGATAGGTATGGCAGCAAGACACCTTGAGGTACCCACTAGAAGATGTAGAAAACGAATAACATGGTGGTGGTCATGTGATGTGATATCAAAGGATGGAATTCCTTTGGTGTGATTGTGTGATTGGTATATTTGTGTCATATATATATATATATATATATATATATATATATATATATATGTGTGTGTGTGTGTGTGTGT
>Ga0209589_1009269_pt1 | contig 14950 bp, 9 predicted proteins | sample CowpeawhiteBW_FD_187525 | JGI IMG/M metagenome (GOLD analysis project Ga0209589, IMG submission 187525) | Root nodule microbial communities of legume samples collected from California USA - Cow pea white BW (SPAdes) (version 2) | ecosystem: Host-associated > Plants > Roots > Nodule | place: USA... | reverse complement strand
ACTACCCCCCTTCTTATTTATACTTTTCCTAAAACAAACTTTCATTCCCAAACAACCTACTAACAGACTAACTAACTAACTAACTCAGTTCTTATTTCTTCTCACATACACCTTTAATATTCTATCATACACAGTGGCTTCCGAATAGCAAAAATATCTTGAAGAGCATTGTGCCTGTAGGGAGCAAGGCAATGCTATTGGTGGCTGTCATCAGCAGAAAAAATAAATAAACTGGAAAATGTCACGGTTTCTAAAAGAAAATTGCACCTATAATAAGCAGTTGTCTGGCCCATAGAAGACCCCTTGAGAGACTGTGACCAAAAATACTTAGAGGACATGACAATTACTGAAGAGAGAAAAAAAACACTCGGAGTACATAATGGCTTCCGAATAGCAAAAATATCTTTAAGAGCATGGTGCCTATAGGGAACAAGGCTATTGGTGGCTGTCGTCAGCAGAATAAACCGTGTTAAATGTCACGGTTTCTAGAAGAGCTATGAGCAGTTGCCTGGCCCATAGGGAAAGCGTAAACTAAGATTCCCTTCTCATTAGACTCTTAATGCCATGTTGAAAGTCAGAGTGGCAATGTTGGGGCTAATGCATCTAGGGAAAAAGTCATGGCCTAACATCAAATTAGTGACAAAACAGAGAAATCAACAAGGCATATGATGGATTTCGTGTTTGGTGTACAGACATGAGTAGGAATAAATCAATAATTAATAATGTGAAATATTTGTTAAGATATTTCCCTATGTAATAAAATATCATATTTCTCTATTTGCTGTAATCAATCATTTTTTAACATGTTAATATATACAGTTTGTCCATTCGATCTTTGTTGTTATATTTTGATGTAGTTCAATTTATGTTATAATGTAATGACATGTGAGCTTTATGCCTTCCCCTTTTGTCTCAAAAATATTATAATAACTATTAGATATGATAGTTTTTTATTATCATATTTAAGTTCAAGCTTCTTATATTTTCAGTATTCTTTTTCCTTTTTCATATTTTACAGTGTCCACTTTTGAACATAACTTATTGTCCTGCATCAGAAGTTGATCTAGTTCGAGGGAAGAATTTGGTAAAATTGATCACATATTTTGTTCTCCTTTCATCAGTTATATTGTTTTATAATTATTTCTTAAATTCTATCTTCTCATGAATTTTTTCCTTGCTTAGGTCATTGTGGTTTACAACTCTCTTGGTTGGAGGAGGAATGAAGTCATTCGATTTCCGGTGAGTGATATCACTCTAGTATTTGTTGATTGTTCTAAATTCAATATATGATGGAACATAGAGAAATTGAAACTAATATAATGAAAATAACCATAATCTTTATCTTTTTTGTTCTTCTAGTGGTCTTCATTCATGAAATACTAATGTATCTTCAATATGATGTGATAGCTGTAATAAATAAAATCTGTTAGAAAGTTCTTGGAGAAAGTGATATGATATTTTATTATTTCTATCTGTGTGAAGCTGAATACAAAAGGGAGCATTTGTAATGGCTACCCTTGAAAGCAGAAACTCAAAAAACCCAAAACAAATTCACCAAAAGGGACAGTTAGAAACAACAAACCAGAAAGGGGAAAATGTGACGGAAAGATAGAAAGAGAAAAGAATATCTTCTATATTCTTTTATTCTATTAAATCACTTGAAAGGAATAATTTGAAAGAAAGAGAATTTTACTGTATTGTTAATTCACTACAAACAGTACATCAACTTCTCTATTTATAGAGATCTCAAACCTTAAAGTAATAATTACAAGAGATCTCTAGAATCTTCTAAGAGCTTCTAATAACTTCTAATAATACATTTAATATACTACCAACAGCTTTTAATATTGCATTTAATATAACAACACTCCCCCTCAAGCCGGTAAATGGATATCTATCATTCCCAGCTTGCATGTGAGATTATGAAATCGCTCGGTGGGAAGACCTTTCATGAACAGATCTGCTAACTGAAGTCTAGATGGGATGTAGGAAGTAGTGATAAGGCCACTATCCAGTTTCTCTTTAATAAAGTGTCGATCTATCTCTGTGTGTTTAGTCCTATCATGCTGAACTGGGTTGTGACCAATGCTAATGGTTGACTTATTATCACAATAAAGGATCATAGGTTCTTCACATGCCACTTTAAGATCATTTAGGATAATTCTCATCCATAGCAATTCACACACCCCTTGTGCCATAGCTCAGAATTTAGCTTCTGCACTAGACCTTGCAAGAATATTTTGTTTCTTACTTTTCCAAGTCACCAAATTTCCACCCAAGAACATGGAGTATTCTGAAGTGGATTTTCTATCTATGATAGACCCTGCATAATCTGCATCAGTATACACTTCCATTATTAATTTTTCATTTCTCTTAAACAATAATCCCCTTCTTGGACTTTTCTTCAAATATTGAAGGATCTTGTTTACAGCCTGTAAATGTCTCTCCCTTGGATCATGCATGAACTGACTTACAACACTCACAACATAGGCTATGTCTGATCTGGTGTGAGCTAAGTAGATGAGCTTCCCAACTAGTCTTTGATATTGGCCTTTATTTACTGTAGAACTGCCTTCATCACTTCCAATTCTATGGTTTTGTTCTATAGGAACTCCAGTAGTCTTACAATTAATCATACCCGTTTCTTTGAGAAGATCAATATCATATTTTCGTTGGGAAATAAATATGCCTTTCTTTGAGTAAGTTACTTCTATCCCAAGAAAGTACTTCAATTTTCCTAGATCCTTCATTTCAAATTGGGCAGCAAGCTTTTCTTTCAAGATTTGTTTCTCATGTCCATCATCTCCTGCAACAATCATATCATCAACATAGACCAAGAGCAGTGTAAGATTACCTTCTTGGGAATGTTTGATGAATAGGGTATGGTCACCTTGACTCTGTCGATACCCATGGAGATCATAGCGTGTGAGTCTACCAAACCAAGCACGAGGGGACTGCTTAAGCCCATACAAAACTTTCTTCAACCTGCACACTTTATTCCCTCCTTTAGTAGATTCAAAACCTGGAGGAATTTCCATGTATATTTCTTCCTCTAAATTTCCATGCAGGAAAGCATTTTTCACATCAAATTGTTGCAATTCCCAACCAAAATAAGCTGCCAATAAGAGAATGATTCTAACTGTATTTATCTTTGCCACCGGAGCAAATGTTTCCTCATAATCAACGCCATAAGTCTGAGTATATCCTTTGGCAACTAACCTTGCTTTGTAACGGTCTAATGTGCCATCCGATTTATACTTTAGACTAAAAACCCATTTGCATCCCACTGACTTTTTATCTAGTGGCCTGTCAACAATTTCCCATGTTTGGTTCTTTTCTAAGGCACTCATCTCTTCATTCATGGCTTGAATCCAATTCTCATCTTTCAATGCTTCTTGAACTGATGTAGGGACTCTAATTGCATCAATGGCAAAGAGAAAACTTTGGGGCTGCATAGAAAGGTGTTTAGTGGTCACAAAATGGGAGATAGGATACTTGGTACAAGACCGAGTTTCTTTTCTCAAAGCAATGGGCAAGTCATCAAGGTCAGTTTCACAGTTACTATTCAAAGACTTTTCCAAAGGTTCCAGGGTATCAATAGAAGGACTACTTACCCTCGGTTCAGACGATTGAAGTTGTTCTTGCATAGAGTTAGGTTGCTTTTGTCGCCTTTGGTATTGTATACGGAAAAAACTCTCTGGACGACTAGAGTCTGTAGATGACCCTGACTCTGTATTGTTCGGAGCAATTTTAGAGACATCCATAGATGTTTCTGGAGAAGTATTATCAGAATGAGATAGTTCCTCTATGGAAGGTACAAAAGATGACTCAAGAGATTCAAAAGGCCCAACTTCAAAAGAACTCTCCCCCTGAAGTTGAGGACGCATGTAAAAAGATTTAGTTTCATCAAAAGTAACATCCATGGAGGTAAAAAACTTTCGACTTGGAGGATGGTAACAACGATATCCCTTTTTATTAGATGCATAACCAATGAAGATGCATTTAATAGCTCTAGGATCTAACTTTCCACGGAATTGACTATGAATATGGACAAACACAACACATCCAAACACTCGACTATGAAGACTAGAAAGAAAAGGAATCGATGGATAGAAGGAAGATATGGACTCAATGGGACTCAGACCATCTAGAACCCGAGAGGGTAATCGGTTGATAAGATAGGCAGCAGTAAGGACATCCTCTCCCCAATAAGATTTAGGGACATACATTTGGAAAAGAAGTGTCCGTGTTACCTCAAGAAGATGTCTATTTTTTCTCTTAGCAACACCATTTTGTTGTGGTGTGTCCACACATGTGAATTCATGAACAACACCATTCTCGGAAAAGAATTTAGACATGTCATGGTTTACATATTCCCTTTCATTATCAGAACGCAAATGTTTAATTGACTTTCCAAATTGTGTTTTTATCATATGGAAGAATCTAATAAATAAGTTAAAAACTTCAGATTTTTCTTTCATAAGAAAAATCCATGTAACTCGGGTACAATCATCAATAAAAGTGACAAACCATTTAGCACCAGATATACTAGAGTCTGATGGAGGTCCCCAAACATCAGAATGAACCAAATCAAAAGGATTAACACTCTTTGTATCACTAGAGGGATATGTAGCACGATGGTGCTTTGCAATTTGACATACATCACATTTAAATGACTCAACGGACTCTTTGGTGAACAAGGAAGGGAACATAGACTTTAAAACAGGAAATGACGGATGTCCTAGACGACGGTGGAGAAGCCAAATTTGAGAAGACTCAAAAGAAGTGCAAGACCGGAAACAAGAGGTAGTTGTTTGCCTACCGATACTATTCTTAGTTTCCAAGTTGTTAAAGCAATACAACCCTCCCTGTTCCTTAACAACTCCAATCGTCTTCCCCATGGCAGGATCCTGAAAAGTACAATGAGTGGGAAAGAAGGTTATGGAACAATTTAGGTCATGAGTAAGCTTTCGAATGGAAATAAGGTTATTAGATAGTTTTGGAACATAAAGGACATCTTTAAGACTAAGGGATGGCAAAAGAGAAACATTTCCACGTCCATGTATTGGGATATGGGTCCCATTGGCAATAGTAATGTGGTTATCAGAAAAAGTAACAAATGACGTTAAAAGAGATGAATGAGGGGTCATATGGTCTGTTGCACCAGAGTCAAGAACCCAAGAGTCCTTACGTAAAGTTCTAGAAACATTAAAAGAAGAATTAGAGTTCTTACCAGTCATAGTTAGAGAGCAAGTACCAGAAGGTGGCTTACTTATTGACTCCATAAGATTTTTAGACATTCAATCTCAGCATGTAGTGTAGGCATTCCTTCCTCAGTTGAAGAGGAAGAAGGTGTCTTGTCAAGATTTTCAGAATCTGAAGAGGCCTGATAAGCTTTCCTTGAGAGTTGTTTTTTTAATTTTGCTAGACGATTGAGAGCTTTCTCCTTTCCATGTAGCTTGAAGCAAGTGTCCTTGGTGTGACCAGATTTCTTACAATGAGAGCACCAACGCTCTTCCTTACCTTTTAAGCTAAGTTTAATATTTGCAAGATTTGAATTCCCAGGTTTGGAAGTCTTTCCGGAAAACATGGCAGCTCCTTCGGTGGAGGTCTCATTCATCATGACCATTCGACGAGCCTGCTCACCTCGGACAATGAAGAAGACTTCAGAAAGAGAAGGAAGTCTTTCCTTCCCAAGAATTTGAGTCCTAACAGGGTCATATTCAGGATTTAATCTTGATAAGAACTTAAATATCCGAGATCGTTCAACAAACTGAGCAAGAGTGATAGCATCTTTGCTATTCTCAAGCTTCAAGTTTTGATACTAGTCCAACTCAATCCACAAACCCTTCAACTTTCCATAATATTCTGAAACAGAGAGAGTTCCTTGCCTGGCACCAAAGATCTTGCTTTCTAACTCATAGCACGTAGAGATGTCCTGTTGCATAGAATAGGTAGTTGCAAGGTCCTCCTAAATTTCGCGGGCACTAGAATAGAACATATAATTTTTACTTATCTCTGTAGTCATGGATCCCCATAACCATGTAATGATTCGTGAGTCATCATTATCCCAAATCTGAAAACTGGGATTATCTGGGGAAATGGCCTCTCCTTCAATATGATTGAGTCTTCCTGTACCCTTTAGTGTGCGTCTGATAAATTGGAGATAATTTCGACCATTAAGGCGGTTGTCATCCGGCAATTGTGGAAGATCGGCATTGCTTAGTGGAGTTGCCATGCCAAAAAAAAAAATAACAGCAGTGATGGCAGCAATGCGACAACAGCAGTGATGGCAGATATGGGACAACAGCTGTGATGGAACAGCGACAGCAGCAGTGATGCAACAGCAATGACAGCAGCAGTGATGCAGCAGCGACAATGACAGTAATGATGCAGCAGAGGATGCAGCAGCGGCAATGATGCAGCAACGACAGCGGCAGTGATGCAGCAGCGACAACGACAGCGGTGATGCAGTAGCAACAATGACAAAACCACAACTTGGGGCACTTCGGCAACCCAATAATAAAAGAAATGGCTGCACTTCGGACAGCACTAATGAGAACCGTAACTAAGACGGAAAAGAAGAAATGCAGAAGCAGGGCTCCCTAGACCGGGAGCTCTGATACCAACTTGAAAGGAATAATTTGAAAGAAAGAGTATTTTACTGTATTGTTAATTCACTAAAAACAGTACATCAACTTCTCTATTTATAGAGATCTCAAACCTTAAAGTAATAATTACAAGAGATCTCTAGAATCTTCTAAGAGCTTCTAATAACTTCTAATAATACATTTAATATACTACCTACAGCTTTTAATATTGCATTTAATATAACAACAAAATCCTAATAAAAGTTAGATGTAAAATACACCAACTGACTGTTAGTTATCAAATAAGCTGACATAATCAGTTACCAACTAAGCATGTACGTAGGGAAGTCTGATATCGCCTGCCTCAATTATTGGAGTGAAGTTTATATAACTCTTAGAAAACTTCAATTGATAAAAATTAGTTTTAAGTTGAAATTTGACATGGTATCAAAGCTTATTGATAACAATTAGTTTTGATAGGCTGCCATGGTTTGACAAGCATCTATAGAGGGGTGATGTTGGGAATGTCCAACATTGTCTGTCCCAATTCTTGGTGTATGGTTTATATATGTATTAGGAAAGTTCGCTTAATCCAAATTGGTTTTAAGTTGAATCTGCCAATATATAGCTAACAAAGCCTGCTGGTCCACTTGGCTACTAACTTCCTAATAGATTTTTATTTATGGAAGTTATTATGATGTTAAAGGTTTTTCGAGATTGGTGTTTTAATGCACTGAAATATATATAGTATTTGCTAAAATGGGCTAGTAATTTTCTCTTTAACTATTATAGTACTTACTCCTTGTGTGTGTATAGATGTAACTAATCTTGCAACTATCTTCAGGTTACTGAGGCCAATGTTAGAGTTCAGGACTCTAATGGTTCAGAAATAGAATCCCAACTTCTTCCTCTGGCTGAGAAATATTTAGACTTAAGAAACTACTATGCGAAGGCATATATGGGTCAGGCTCCACTTAAGACACCCAAGTATTGGCTTGCATTTACAGTTTCTGTACCCCCACTTGGTTTTAGCACCTACACTGTCTCGACTGCCAAAAGAACAGGTTCAAATATATATTGCTTTAGTATTTAATTTACAACAGTTAATTTCCATGCTCATAACAAATAAATGATTTCTGTTTGTTTTCAGGAACTACTAGATCGTCAGTAGCTACATATAAAAGTAGTGAAAAGTCTAAATTTGAAGTAGGTCAAGGAAATTTGAAGCTTACATTTTCTACTGATCAAGAGAAGCGTACCAATTATGTTAATACAAGAAACCTGGTTTGTGATACTTCACTTCCCAGCACATGATTCCCTTTTCACTAGAACACCTTTATCTGTGCAATCATGCCTCCGTATTTGTGATGTTCTCTTTCCTGTTTTCATATATACTTTAGCTTCGAATTTTAAATGGATAGAAAAATGTAAAAGCAAAAGAAGTAAAACTTGATTAACAAAGTTGTTTTTTGACATGGAAGGTTGAGGAACAGGTTGAACTAAGTTACCTCTACTATTCTGGATACAATGGAACCAATCAAAAGGATCCGCAGGTAGATAAGTATTTTGACTTTAGATATCAATGTCTTACAGGTTCAATATGTTTTTAATCTCTGTAAATATGGAAATGTTCACTTTTAGTACCTAAAAGCTGTCTCCTTTTGTTCCCTTGTTTATGGAAATAGGGACCATACATGACATTTCCACAAAGGAGGGACCAAAGAGTGGCTAGTTTTTTCAGGAATTAAAAGTAAACATAATTCTATTTACAAACGCTAAACTAAAAACATATTTATCCCCCAAGTCTCTCGCAATTTTACTTTGGATAAAATTTCATAATTTAATTCCCCTCACAGAATTCCGGGGCCTATGTCTTCCGTCCAAATGGCACATATCCAATAAACCATGAAAAAAAGGTTTGAAGTCCTCCCTTCTATATTCTAATCCAAGAAACCAATTCCCATAACAAGTCTCACATTCACTTGAATTTTCAGGCTCGATTGACTGTTTTGAATGGACCGGTACTAGATGAAGTTCATCAACAAATCAATCCATGGATATATCAGGTGTTTTGCTTGTTACATCTTTAACAGCATCTTCATATTAGTTTCTTATTAATAATAATAAACTTCTTTTCCATTTAGCTACATGAAATTGTGGTCACATAATAACTTGAATAAAATCTGGTGTGTAAACTTCTTGACAATCTTAATATGATAGTTTTTCATTTTTTATATAGATATTACAATTGATTTTATTATAGTTTGCCCTGTATATAATAATTATGGCTTCACCTTACTTTCAAAATTTTAGGTGCAACAGGTCTTGATATTTTACATTATGCAATTTACTTTAATGTTCTTTTACTTTAAGTAAACCAAAAGAGTAAATAAAGCTTAGGGAATGCCCTTAGTGCCATCCTGGTAATTTATTTCGCAGTCTCAAGTGTTGCAAAATAATAAATGAATTTTTCCATAAATAGCCTGGAGACAGTCTTACCCAACGGCCCAAACACTTAATAAAATAGGTCCCACTTCATGAATGAGGTCTAGCGAAGTGGAACCAATCCCATTATCAGTACCTGTTTAACTCCAGTTTCTATTTGCCCCAGCTCCTAATATTTTCTATAATGATAATAATTATAGTAATAAATGTTGAGGAATGAGTCTTTTTATCTTCTTTTTACCTTACATTAGAAATTAATGTGCTTCAAATATGTCCGCAGATTACCAGACTATACAAAGGAAAAGAGCATGTTGAAGTGGAGTTTATCGTAAGCTTTAATAATTGGTTTTTATATTTACATTTGTGTCATTCTCCTAGTCGTGATACAATCTGTCTGTGACAGTTTGATTTCCTTTGTTTTCTGGTATATACTGTAATAACTATTGAGATATATTCTTAAGGATTTTATGGATAATGTTGGAAACTTATTTGAACTTATGGTATGTGGAATATCAGGTTGGCCCTATACCGATTGAAGATGGAACTGGTAAAGAAGTTGCAACTCAGATTTCAACTACTATGGAAACCAACAAAACATTTTACACGGATTCTAACGGGCGAGATTTTATCAAAAGGGTATGCAGCTCAGACTGATGTTCCTTGTAATACTACATCTAAGTAATTTAGATCATACATAATAGTTGGCACCAGATGCTACCTTGCTTACCTTTTCATTATTGTCTTTCGTTAAAATTCTTTGATCTAAGGTATAGAGAGAGGGAATGGAGAAAAAAAAGATTGATACTAATAATCCCAATTAAAAAAGAAAACAGATCATAAAATACTACAGTGCATGGAAACTGAGAAAATAAAAAATTTGATCATTGAAGATATTTATAAGATACTCTAAGGTATTCTGAAGATATAATATCACTAAGATACTCTGCTAGATGACCTTAATTATGGGAGTCTAAGAGAGAAGAAACAAGGGAGTCTATCAGGCAATAAAATAACTTATTGTGATATTTCTAAAACTGATATTGACTTGATGTGATATGTTCTCAGATACTCAAATAATCTGAAAGTTGTAATATTGATATTCTTAGATATTCCAACATCTTTCTATTTCCAGATGCTGGGTTTTGTGGCAAAATATTATTCTCTCATGGAAGTCAAGAAATGGAAACAACATATCTTTTTATTTGATTTTAAATTTGATGGCATATAGAAGCATCTGCAAAATTTTTCCATTTTCTTTTCCTTCAGTTGTGAAGTAAATTTTTGGAACTCATCCCACTGCAGATACGGGATTACAGAACTGACTGGGACCTGGAAGTGAACCAACCCGCTGCTGGAAATTACTACCCTGTATGTGAACTTTTATATTCTGTTATATTCATCATTGGTGTTCAAGACCTCGTTTCCCCCTCTTTCCTGCAGGGATGCTATTGCTGAAACTGTTGTGCTTGCAAACTGTTGTTTGTTCTTGTATGATAAAATATGAAACTTCTAATAATAAACTGCATTTTTAAACTTATTTGGCTAATTGAAATCATTGATTTTCATGAGCCTATTAAGTCAGCCATGTGCAGATCCTTTCTAGAACTGCTTGCCGATATGTATGCCCAACCACACTTCAGAATTCAGACTGCTTTCTTTATGGCACAGGAGTTTGATAAATTCCACAAGTTATATCCATTCTTTAGGTTATTAATATTATTTATTTTTATCGATCAGATTAATCTTGGGATATACGTGGAGGATAATAAAACAGAATTCTCAGTTTTGGTGGACAGATCTATTGGAGGATCCAGCTTACAAGATGGACAAATAGAGCTGATGGTCCACAGGTATGTGTTATTCTTCACATGGTGCTTTAAATAGATTGATATTATACTGAAGTTACTTGAAATTATAATTGAACTACTTCATTTTAGAACTTTGCATGGCCTTGTTTCTTGGAAATGTGGTCTTTTTCCATCTATGGTAAAATCTGTAAGCATATAGAAGGGAGCAAAACCTTTAAAAATTAAAAAGTTTTGGAAGAAGGGAGGGGAAGATTTCTTAGATGTACAATTTAGGTTGTGATTTGGTACTTTAGTGAAGCATAATGCAACGTTTTTTAGATAACTTATCTGCTTCAGCTTTTAAAGTGTGGGCATGTTGGCTGTGTCTTCATCATTTAAGTGGTGGGGATGAATTACTTAATTCAGCATCACGATCTCCATTTTTTCACACTAGAGTTTGGATTGCTTCTTTCAGAATACAGTATTAACCCACGAGTCAAAATTTTGCACATCTGAGATCTGACAAGACTTTTTTGTGCTCTAAAGTTTTCACAAGAACTATGAAAAGCATTTTCTTGGTTTTAAAATCAATAGTTCTCTGTCATTTATCTCATTTTTTCTTATGCTGAATAAATAATGTTATTCTTACTAGTTTTATCGTCTTGCCATCTATAATTGTTTACTTATCTTGTTAATTGGTGAATTACATCTCTTATTAAGGTACTACATAATACGTTAGGTTTTCTTCAGTACTTATTTTTGAAAAAATAATGCTATTAAATTTATTGGTATTTATAAAGGAAATATGCAATTGATTTAAAGTATTTGGCATTTTGATGAACAAAAGAACATCCGTCATGGTATGCTGCTTTTACAATTTGAAGTTTTCATGAATTTCCACCCGTACCTGTCTTATGTATTGGTGACTTAGTGGGTGATGAGGGTCTACATAGCGGGGGATATGCAATGGTAAAGAGACCTCTCATTGCTTTTGATTGCTTCCCCCACCTCCCACCCTCACCCATGCAACCAGCAGCAACCCTTTTCTTTAGGTCTTGTTTAGAGGGTGTCTATTTTCACTGTTTGATTCTGTTATTGTATTTTTGTTTCATTTTTAAAGGACTAACCAAATTTCTTTCTTCTCGTAAACAGGAGATTACTACTTGATGATTCAAAAGGTGTTGCAGAGGCTCTAAATGAAACAGATTGTGTTGGTGGTGATTGCAGGGGTCTAACTGTAAGAATTTCGTGCATATTTTTTATGTTGTTTAGTTGTTTGTTTCTTTTATTAGTTAGATGTGTATTTTGCTTATATATATTCTCACTTTATCAGCTGACAATTGCTCTCAAATGGGTCTGAAAATGCTGATGGCAGAAAAAGGTTTGACAAATCAATGTCAATCCACATTTTGCTAAAGCTGACGAAAATGTCAATGTCATAATTTTGCATTTAGTGTCAAAATCCCATGACCTGCATTTAATATTTTCTTATACAGTTTTAATTACATAATTAGGAGGTTTAATTACATTCCATAATTAAGAGGATTAATAGGCTGATTGTATATTTTATATTTATTGTATAGGATCATTGGTCCTGAATAGTAGGAATAGATTATATCTAATAAAACTTACAATTTTCAGTTATTAAGCAATTGCTCCTCAATGAATAATATCATAAACAGTTTTTGACGTGGCATCAAAGTCACTTAGAACCTATCATAGTCAAGTTCTTTGGAGTTATTATGCCACTGTTATCGGGCTCTTGTTAGACCACCCACAAATATCTAATCTTGTATTCAAGATGTTGATCCAATATGAGGAGATTTGTTGAAGATCTCACATCGACCAAGAATAAGGCCAAATTATAATGAGTCGGGTGTAATATTACCTTACAAGTTGGTTTTGTGAGGTTGAGTCAAGGTGGAAAGCTCATGTATTGAAAGATAAGGATAATTCATTCTTAACAGAAAACCTCATTCTTCCAAATTCAGTCCCATTAACACTTCATCATCTATTGAGTCTAATACTTCACCATCTACTGAGTCTAGTCATGTTGCTTCACCATAAATAACTGGAGAAAAAGTGTAATCCATCTACTGTAAGTATATACTCGTGAAGAAGAAGGTTTTTTATTCAATCACCACAACATGAATATGAATCTATACCTAAAATACCTGACATTAATGAAGAACAAAATATGTCAGCCATTAAAGTTTGGGACCTTCCAATTGCATTAAGGAAAGGTGTTAGAGGATGTACTCAAAAACCAAGGTACCCATTGTCACACTTTGTGTCTTATGACAAACTATCCAGTAATCACCAAAGCTTTCTTGGTCGTCTAAATACTGCCATTGTTCCAAAAACTATGGATGAGGCATGGAATAGTAAGAATTGGAAAAATGCTATGAAGGTTGAAATGGTTGCTCTAGAAAAGAACAAAACTTGGAAATTGGTGGATCTACCTGAAGGAAAAAATCTTGTTGGATGTAGGCGGGTGTTCACTATTAAATCCAAGGCAGATGGGAGATTAGAAAGGTACAAGGCAAGGTTAGTAGGTAAGAGTACTCAAACATATGGGGTTGACTATCATGAAACTATTTTACTTGTTGCAAAAATGAATAGTGTCAGAATTTATTGTCTCAAGCAACTAATTATGAATAACGATAAATAGTTTTGCAACAATTTGATGTCACAAATGCCTTTCTGCATGTAAATCTTGAGGAAGAAATTTACATGGAGGTCTCACCTGAGTTTAAAGTCGAGGAGAGAAAGGTGTGTAAACCATGGAAAGTACTCTATCGACTGAAACAATCACTTAGAGAATGGTTTGACAGGTTTATTATTGTAATGAAGATCGTGGGGTACAAGAAAAGCCAAGGTGACCATATATTGTTTATTAAGCATTCAACTTCAGGGGAATTACTGCACTAAGATGATACAGCTGTAACTGAAAATGATGAGGTAGGAACGAAAGCCTTAAAAAAATGTTTGATAACAGAATTTGAAATTAAGGAGTTAGGTAGATTGAAATATTTTTTGGGCATTGAAGTGGCTCATTCCCATCATGGTATTTTCATCTCTAAACAAAAGTATGTGCTGTATTTATTGGCTAAAAGTGGTAAATTAGGACGCAAACCAACAGAGACACCTTTCAAACAAATTCACAAACTTGGTGAATAAATTGAAGATGTAGTTGTGGATAGACAATCTTATCAAAGGCTGGTCATGAAATTGATCTACTTGTGTCACACTAGGCCAACGTTATGGAGTTCTAAGTCAGTTCATGCATACTTCAAAAGGAGCTCATCTCAAAATTGTTTATCACATTCTACCGGACTTGAAAGAAACTCCTGGAAAAGGAATTTTATTTACAAAGGGGAATGAGATGATCTTAGAAGCCTACACAAACTCTGACTATGCAGGTTCTATAGATGACAGAAGATCTATCTCTAGATATTGCACTTCTCTTAGAGGAAATTTAGTCAATTGAAGGAGCAAAAGACAAAATATTGTGGTGAGATCAAGTAGGGTTTAGAGCCATGGCCTTAGGGATTTGAGAAATACTATGGTTAAAGATAACTTTAGAAGAACTGAGTATTGATTGGAAGAAGCCTATGAGACTGTATTATGATAACAAGTTAGGAATAAATATTGCAGATAATTTAGTGCAACATGAGAGAACTGGACCTGTTGAAGTAGATCAACACATCATAAAAGGAGAAATTGGGTAACAGCACAATATGTACACCATTTGTATCCTTTGGAAATCAACTTGCATATGTATTGACAAAAGGGCCAAGTGGTGTTACATTTTAGTCTAGTGTTGGCAAATTGGGAATGTTGAGAATAAAGAAAATAGGGATTGAGATTAATCTTCCTTGTGTATAAACCACACATAGGGTAATCTATTTATAATAGAGAGAGGTACAAGTAAAAAGAGTAACTGAAAATAAAAAGATTAAATAGAAGATATTGTTTGATATTGTGGTTATCAATATCTAACAATATCTTAATAATATCAAACAATATCTAACACTCCCCCTCAAGCTGGAGCATACAAATCGTATGTGCCAAGCTTGTTACAAATATAATCAATTCTAGGCCCTCGTAAAGACTTAGTAAAAATAT
>Ga0209589_1009266_pt1 | contig 14955 bp, 9 predicted proteins | sample CowpeawhiteBW_FD_187525 | JGI IMG/M metagenome (GOLD analysis project Ga0209589, IMG submission 187525) | Root nodule microbial communities of legume samples collected from California USA - Cow pea white BW (SPAdes) (version 2) | ecosystem: Host-associated > Plants > Roots > Nodule | place: USA... | reverse complement strand
CATATTTTTTTTTTACAAAATTTTGTTAACAGTTGAGATTATATTTATTTTTTTGGTAATTATTTTTTATTGGTACAATAAATTAATTTAATAAAATATATTAGATAATAAAAATGACTTAATAAAAATTACATAATAATATTAAACTATATTAATGTTTATTTTTATTTCAATTTATTTTTTTTATCACTTATTGTTAAAAAAAAATAAAACCTAAAAGTGAAATCGTCATCTGGAAAGATGACTTCCCTGTTCACATGAACAGAAATTAGTCTCGGCTCTAATGACTTTATTTTTTGAAAAGAAAAATATATGAAACTGACTGGATGGAAGACGGATTCATCTTTAATATCGTCTTCTATCCTAACAACTTGATCTTGTTTCACAAAAAAAAGAAAAAAATTAGACGGATCCCTTTTACATATTAGAGTTAAAATCGACCCTCAAATACCAAAAAAGCCTACAAAATAAGATAGGGTGGTTCGGTTATGCCAAACGTTTCTTAAATAAGTGCTTATCATCTCATTATTGAAAACTAAGAACCATACAGAGCCTAGGATGAAATTGTAGGTAGCATATGTAAGTCCATTTCTGCATTAAAGGCACCGATTTAATGTTTGTTAAACAATGATCGTGATCGTGTAAAACACTCTACACCATACATGCTTTTCTGCCATATCTATTGTCGTTCCCGATAAGGTCAAGGGTCATATTCATGGCTGTTAAAAGGGAACTTCTTCAACAATTTTTTTTTTTTGAAAAAATAGTGTAATAAAACAATGACTTTAATCAAGTCATCACTAATGCTTTTCTTTTCTACTTTTACTTTCGACATTTAATCTTTTCTTTTTCTATTTTTGATCGACCCTGTTTGATGCGTAACCAAGCTGAAAATCAAATGTAATTGAAACACGATTTTTCAACATTTTAATATGTTAAAAGCTTAAAAATTTTATTCGGCTTTATCTCTTTTATTTTATAAACTTATCAAATATATTTATCAGCACTTGCGTGGTGGTGGTTATTCATAAATTATATTTCATCGGCTCACATTATAGATTACATATATGGAAAATGCTTTCTTGTCCGGTAGAAGTTTCCAAAATAGTTAATAATTTACTGGTATTTTAGCTATTATTCCTTTGTACTATATATGTAAAAATTCGTATTGATGTGTTTTACATGAGGTAAAAAGCTGAAACTTTGTTAGGGTTGTTATACAAAAAACAAATACTCTCTTATCAGGTAGCATTTTAATAACACTCTAATAATCCACTAAAAGATAACAAATTATTCTAATAGTATAAATTAGAATACATATTTTAAAGAGTTTGAGCACATTATAGATATTTTAAGAAAGTAGAACATTATAGTTTTATTTGTCGGTAAGAATGAGCACAGCTATCTATTAAAGAATGAGAAAAGCCCAGATTCGTTACGTAGTATCCCCAATTAATCTTTTACCCATTTGTTCCCTCTGTGTTATTTTCGCACAAACAATGTGTCTTGGACCTTAAATTCAAACATAGGAATCATGTCACTTCATCTACTTAGAATAAAGACAAATAAAAGGAAAGTGCGTGGAAGGATAAAGTTACAAATTTAGGAATATTATTTCTAAAAGGACAATCATATTTTCATTACCAAATTTTGGCAACTTTCTCTTATAACATTTGTCATCTTTTAAGTAGTTTTGAAACATTAAGAAAGAAAAAATGAAAAAAAAATGAAAATCAATTAAAAAATTACACTTATGATTGTAAAAAAAAATTGTCAAAATTTAATAGTCAAAAAATCATTTTTCTTTCCAAAAATATATATTGCCTTTTATGAAAGCATGTGATAGCGGGAAAACTAGACCAAAATTACCAAAATTTTAGTAAATGTTAGACCAAATACCACTTAAACTGATTCATTAATTGTCTTAAAACCAAATTGTTCTTCCTCTCTGCAGCAATATTAATATAATTGTTACAGGGGTGTGGTATGTAATTTTTTTAGTATTATAGAAGGGTGAAGCATCTTAAGTTGGTATGATTATACATTTTTTTAGTATCATAGGAGGCTGAAGCATCTTATTAAGTTGGTATGAGATTAGATTTATTAGGGCTGCAGATTTTTTAACATTTTCCAATTATGTTATATAGAGAGTTTAAATTTCAGAATGGGTATAAACGAGGAAATTGAATAGTGATCAAGTTTCATAAATTTATTATTTTAACATTTTGAGTTAAAAATGATATTAATCGTGAATTGAATTTAAGTCTCATTTAAATTGAAAAAAGGAAATTGTGCCTTGCGGATTTTGGAGTTGGAATTTGACGCTGGCTTTTCACTGTGCAGTAGTTACTACTGCTAACTCAACTCTGTTCTTAATTATACTATATAATATAATATTTTTGTTTTTGCCGAGAAAAAGTTCTTTACATTCCCCTTTTAAGTCTTATTTTTCCTTTTTGGTATTACTTTTAACTTGTGCTTATTCATAATTTACCTATTGTGCGAATATTTTATAGTATAAAATGTAAACAAAAAGGGATGTGTGAAAGAGATAGGTAGACTTATAGTGACAGAAATTACAAGCCCCAAGTTATATGAGAAACTTATTCATTCACTTTAAAATATAGTCTATCCATTTCATTTTATTTATCATGAGAATTTCTAACACGTATTAGGAAAAGCAATAAATTACTTAATGGATGTTTTTACACTTTCTCTGACTTTTATAATTTCTATGTATTTAGAGCTTTAATTACTGTATTTTTATTAAAGTATTCCTAATTGTATATTTTTTTTATAAATATTAAAGATTTTTCTTTTTTATTTAAGTTTGTAATACATACATGATTGTTGAATAATATTGTTTTAAATCTATGTGTCCCTTTTAACAAATTTATCATCTTCGAATGGTAATTTGGCACGCTCACTAAACAGTAACATCGCATGGAAGTTTTAGGGAAAAGATAACTATAATATTAACAATATTTTCACTTTCTTCACCTTTATCTTTTTTCTTCTTACATCACACCAAGTCAAACATTTTTTTTTCTTTTGTCTTATGCTTTTTTTACTTTCCACCTACATCCCATAAATGGGATGTGCAGTAGTGATATTCCTAATAATAAAAAGAAAAAGAGATGGAAAAGTAGATATTTCTCTTCTTTATGGTGTTTATTATGATCTTTGTTCGTACCTTCTATTTTATAATAGATAGAGAAAAATATTTGAAGTACATTGTAATAAGATTAAGAAGGGAGAAAAAAATGAGAGTTATAAAAGAGTGTGTGAAGTCGAGATTAGCCTATAACTAGATGGGGTAGTTTGAGTTGAAGTAGTTGGTAGGAGTTTGAATTGATTGGTAATGGCATGGTGGTTTAGGGGTTGCATAGAGACATTTAATATATTCCTGGTTTCACTAATTTACGTGAATGTGATTTATTGCCCAATCCCCCTGCAACACAATTTCTATAGGTTCAAGCCTTTCATCTAAAAATAATAAATTCTCCCAAACTTTTATGACCATGCTTTGCTTCTTGGTGTTAACCAGGCAATACATTACTACCAGACACAACAAGAATCACCCAAAAAAAAACCTTATTAGTCTTTGATTTGGTTTAGCACATTTGACTTCTTTACCATTCATGAATCAATCATCACATTACACGAGGAGAGAGAAGAGAAAGAAACCCACAGCTGTATAAAACCAATCAATTCACACTCATGGGTGTAGGTAGAGTAGAGGTCTCACAAACTACACGTACAATTTTCCTAAGTTGTAATCATATATTTAACAGGGAAACTTTAATAATTAAGAAGCTCGCATACATCACCATTCATCTTCCTTTTCCATATAAATAAGGTTTATATAAAGGCACATACCAACTTAGGAGTGTTGTCTAAGCAACTTGATTTTGTCTGGTAAAGTAAAGTAACTACATTGACTTTTATCCTACTAAGCAAAATACCAAACACATGGAGCCTGATGAATAATACCGTGAAGAATTTGAGGCCTGAGAGAGAGGTAAATATTGATGATCAGCATAGAAAAGGTTTGTTGACTTTCACATTTTTCATTTTTAAAATCCCTCTACTTTCCCTTTATTGTTTAGCTAACTCTCTGTTATCCTTTTCGATGATATATATTATATATCTCCCTTATTTATAACTGAAACTCTAATATTTTGATTAGGCACATCGATTTACTCATACTCATGCATGTTTAGAGTCAAAATATTCAATGTCTTCCACGATTCCATCTTTTCCGTAAACTGTACTCCCAGAATATGATTACCAGTCAGGAGAGAGAGAAAAATGTGTTACCTCAGCCGCATAATCACGACGCTTTGCCGCAAATCCTTACTCCGGTGCTCCGAACACGGCGGCGCAATCACAACGAAGGCCACAAAAGAGGGATAAGAGACAATGGAATCACTTTGGGATAAAAACGCCAGGAGAAGGGGGAACGAAAAAGTGAGAACAGAAACGCACAGAGGTGAAGGTAAAGGTGAAGGAGAAGAGAGAAAAAAAATTAAAATTAAATATGAAAAGCTCACACTTTTGAGAGGTGCAGGTTTAAATCTGAGGGTTGCAGAAAGCAATTTTAATTAATTATAACCTTACAAATCCATGGAGGTTAAATTATATGGTGCAGAATATTGATATTATTGGTATTTCTTTTACGAGGTAGAAATAGAAATTTGTTGGAAGTTGTTAGTGTATGAAAGTTGGTGGTTTACAGTGAGGATGTAGGTCAGCAATGGGTAATGAGTCAAATTGGACCCCGCACATGGGTCCCACTCCTTCAAACTTTAACGTCACGCGCTTTTATGAGTCGACACTCAGAGTAGTTCACCTGTGCTCGGGTCCACCGCAGAGTAGACTAATCCCATCAATCCTAACCCCACATCCCATTTTATTTTCATCACTCATAGTACTTTAGTTGTTCCCGATTTTCTTTCTCAAATAATATATTACTTTTTTAAATTAACCAATTAAATTTATAATCACTTTATTTAACAAATTAATTTTAAAAAAACTATATATTCTGACATTATTTTCAGATATCTTAAAACAAGTCAAAATTCAGTTTTGGAGAAACGTATTCTAACCTATTTTTTCACTTTTCTAAATATAAAAAAATGAAATTAACAAATCATTAATAAAATAAATAGTAATAATAAAATATATTTATTTATTATTAGGATCATTAAAAATAGAATTATATATATATATATATAAGTATGAACCTAAAAGAAAAAAGCAGTCTAAATATCTGAAACTATCCCTTTTATCAGTTAAATGATCCTACCCACATTTGCCAACATCTCAACTTAATACCATACACTCCACATCCTCATTGAATTTATCCCAATATGCCAATACAAAAAAGAAAAAAAGAAAAAAGAAAAAGGTACAACATTCATTAGATGTGCCAAACCAATTATTTATTTTCCTCCCACCTCTTCTCTCAGTTTTGGCGATAGTAATATCTCAATTAATAACAGAAGTAAACACCTTTTTAAAAACCATTTAATAACTAAAAAATATATGAAGGCTATATAAAACATTCTATATTCATAATTAAAAAGTTAATAATATATTCAGATTTGAATTTGATTGGGTCCTGTAACTTTTTCAGAAATGAAATTAGATATTTATTAAAATAGTTTTATTCTGAGATACATGAGACAATCTCACGAAACATGATTAAACACAGAACATCTTTATGACTCATCACATAACACAAAAGACGACACAAGGATTAATTAACCCCTAATCTCATACCCTGTACAATTATTTGCTTCGTTTATCATACATCCACTGCAACCGGCTTTGCCCACGAAAATGACAGCACAGATATTAACTTCAGTGGCAAGTTGGAGGGACATAGAAACAGGATCCCATCCTGCAGAGTTTCACAATATTCACTTCCCTCCTTTGCAATTAATTCGCATACAAGTGTTTGAACTCAACTTAAAACATCTCAATCCACTAGATTAGATCATAATCAACATATTTACATGTAATCCAAAATAGTAATCCACAATTATATAAGATCAAAAAAATAATGCATGGGAAGTGATATTTGATTCATGAAGCCCAAGCCTTTCCTTTGGTTTCACTCTTAACAAAATGCCCCACAATACAAAGGCATCTAGCCGCCAAAGTCCATTCACCTTCCACGTGATTTACCGTAGCAGGCAATCCTGCTGCTGATGACATTATTTAATTTATGTATATAAAAAAAAAGGAATTTGTATGTATCCATTATGCAGTAGGTTCATATATATACACGTATATACACCACCCAACCAAGTTGTGCTTCCAAACAAATCTCAATAACTCATTGAGTTGTTGATAATTTTGTATATACATTTTTCTTTTCCTTCTTTCCTAGATTCTCCGCTAAAACCAACGACAACATCTACTTCGTCCAGAGGGAGGCTTCCACCATCACCTCCCTCCCTCTGTATCCACCTTCACGGGTTTCTAAAAAACAATGTGTCTTCATTCTTCACTCTCAAAAGTTATACATCACCATACACCATAGATACCTCTTCTTCCAAAACAACAAACTCTCACACACACCCTTTAGCGTTTTTATTTTCAGTTTCCGAGGTCGCAACATGGCCTGCACCGAAAACAGACAACCGAAGGTTTCTGTTTTCCTCTGTTTCTCGTTTCTGTATGTGGTCGCGGTTTTGTTTAGTTGTGAGCGGGTTTCGGGGCAAACGTCCGCTGTTTTTGCCTGCGATGTTGCCAAGAACCCGGCTTTGGCGGGTTACGGATTCTGTGACAAGTCACTCTCGGTGGAGGACAGGGTCGCCGACTTGGTGAAGAGGTTGACATTGCAAGAGAAAATCGGAAACTTGGTGAATTCTGCTGTTAACGTGAGTAGGCTTGGGATTCCCAAGTACGAGTGGTGGTCTGAGGCACTTCATGGAGTGTCCAACATTGGACCCGGGACTCACTTTTCCAGTGTCGTGCCCGGTGCCACCAGTTTTCCCATGCCCATTCTCACTGCAGCTTCTTTCAACTCTTCTCTGTTTGAAGCCATCGGAAGAGTGAGTGAGATTTAAACTTTTTCTTCTCTGTCATGCTTTGAGGTCAGTTTTTTCCTTTGTTGGGTGGATCACAATTCACAACGGTTCCTCAAAAAAATGGGAAAGGGTGGTTTCTTTCCCTTTTTACTGAATGAGGACATCAAAAGTCTTTAACTTTAATCTCCAAGTTGGTTGTTTATCACAAAATTTGAGGGAGTTTGGTGAGGTTTTGAATGTGTAATGAAATGTCATTTTATGGCTTCAGAGTCTTTAAAATTGTGGCATTGTGGGGACTTCTTCTCTATTGCTTTCATAATGCTGTACACTGTACGTAAGTGATTTATCTGTTCTTAGATTTTTAGTTTTTGTTAATATGCAGTTATTTACAAGTGTTTATAGCAGTGAGGAAAAGTAGATGGGTGGGTAGGAGTGGTTACATTGTTTGTTTTTTCACTCACGACTTTTGGGTATTAACATCTGATTAAGCGATACAATAATAAATGAAGCAGAAATTTATGGTTAGTCTCATCTGTGAAACTGTAGATATTTATGTGTCCCCCTTTTTCTGGCTTGCATGTTGAAACTAAGGTGAATGGCAGAGAGGGTTTGATGTTGATTGTTTGCCAATGATATAGTTTAAACATTGATCACTCTATTTTCAATTTTGATAGCACATTTAAATGGGAAATGATTAAATTGCATTAAATAATCGAAATGTATCATAAGCAGGTTTAAGATTAACTGTTCTTATTTCAGGTAGTTTCAACCGAAGCCAGAGCAATGTACAATGTGGGGCTAGCCGGTTTGACTTATTGGTCACCAAACATAAACATATTCAGAGATCCCAGATGGGGAAGAGGACAAGAGACACCGGGAGAAGACCCTTTGCTAAGTAGTAAATATGCATCAGGATACGTGAAAGGTCTTCAACAAACCGATGATGGAGACTCCAACAAGCTCAAGGTTGCTGCTTGTTGCAAACACTATACAGCCTATGATTTGGATAACTGGAAAGGTGTTCAGCGTTATACCTTCAATGCTGTGGTAATCTACTGCATACATTGATTGAAAACTCAATGCTCATGTGATTTAAATGCAGAAAGATCATTTTGTCACCCCTTCTTATATGTTGAATTTGTCAGGTGACACAACAAGATTTGGATGACACTTTCCAACCACCGTTTAAGAGCTGTGTGATTGATGGGAATGTTGCCAGTGTCATGTGTTCCTACAACCAGGTTAATGGAAAACCAACTTGCGCAGACCCTGACCTTCTTAAGGGGATTATCCGGGGCAAATGGAAATTAAACGGGTATCTTTAATTCCTAAATCTTATAATTTACGTAATGTAAATTGATTATGTTTGTTAATGTGGTTTTTAATGTGACATGAATGTGTGGTCTGTTCAGATATATAGTTTCGGACTGTGATTCCGTAGAAGTTCTTTTCAAAGATCAGCACTACACCAAAACTCCTGAAGAAGCTGCAGCCCAAACTATTCTTGCAGGTCAGAAAATATGAAAAGACTCGTGATACCCATTTGCAGAAATTATGCAAGATACCGTTTGCTTATGTAATTTTGATTTCACAGGGTTGGATTTGAACTGTGGAGATTATCTTGGCAAATATACAGAAGGTGCAGTGAAGCAAGGTCTTGTGGATGAAGCAGCCATTAACAATGCTGTCTCCAACAACTTCGCCACATTGATGCGTCTTGGTTTCTTTGATGGTGATCCGAGCAAGCAACCTTATGGAAACCTTGGTCCAAAGGATGTATGCACTTCAGAGAACCGGGAGCTGGCCCGTGAAGCTGCAAGGCAAGGGATTGTATTGCTTAAAAACAGTGCAGGTTCTTTGCCTCTCAATGCCAAAGCCATTAAATCATTGGGAGTGATAGGGCCCAATGCTAATGCTACTAGGGTAATGATTGGAAACTATGAAGGTATTAAAAATTCCTACTCCTATGATACCCTCATGGATATAAAGTTGGTAACTGTGCCAAATTTGGTAAACCTATTAAATTTATGAGATGGTTGATACTGTAGTTGAACTCTTTTTTATCTCTAGCCTGTGCTTAACATGGGATTTGATGAGTTACTGAAATTTTGCAGGCATTCCTTGTAGCTATATATCACCCTTGCAAGCTCTAACAGCGTTAGTTCCTACGAGCTATGCTCCTGGATGTCCAAACGTGCAATGTGCGAATGCCGAGTTAGATGATGCCACACAAATAGCAGCATCTGCAGATGCAACTGTGATCATAGTGGGTGCAAGTCTGGCTATAGAGGCCGAGAGTCTTGACAGAATTAACATTCTTCTTCCAGGACAACAAGAACTTCTAGTTAGTCAAGTTGCAAATGCATCCAAGGGACCTGTGATCCTTGTCATCATGTCTGGTGGGGGCATGGATGTGTCTTTTGCTAAATCTAATGATAAAATCACAAGCATCCTATGGGTTGGCTACCCTGGCGAAGCTGGTGGAGCTGCCATAGCAGACGTGATTTTTGGCTTTTATAATCCGAGTAAGTCGTCATTCACGTTCTCTCTTGAATAAAAAAAGTCCAATCCTATGATGTTACTACTTTGATGACACTGAAGGATGATTTCCTGATGCAGGTGGAAGGCTTCCCATGACATGGTATCCACAATCATATGTAAACAAGGTGCCAATGACAAACATGAACATGAGGGCAGATCCTGCAACGGGTTACCCTGGTAGAACATATAGATTTTACAAAGGGGAAACTGTTTTCTCCTTTGGAGATGGAATAAGTTTCTCAAACATTGATCACAAAATAGTTAAGGCACCACAGCTGGTGTCTGTTCCTCTAGCTGAGGATCATGAATGTCGTTCATCAGAATGCATGTCACTTGATGTTGCTGATGAACATTGCCAAAACCTGGCCTTTGATATCCACCTTGGGGTCAAGAACATGGGCCAAAAAAACAGTAACCATGTAGTTTTATTGTTCTTTACTCCTCCTGATGTGCATAATGCTCCTCAGAAACACTTGTTGGGCTTTGAGAAAGTACACTTACCAGGAAAATCAGAAGCACAGGTTAGGTTTAAGGTAGACGTTTGCAAGGATTTGAGTGTGGTTGATGAGCTTGGCAACAGGAAAGTTCCACTGGGACAACATCTGCTTCATGTGGGAAACTTGAAGCATCCATTTATTGTGAGGGTTTGAAACAAGTCTTCAAATCCTCTGTACTGTTTTTTTTTTTTTCCTTGAAAAGATTTCTTCGAGGGGATCAGAAATAATTCATAGGTAACTGTAACAAAATTCTCAGATTTGTGTTGTTATATTCAAATCACAAATTGAAAAAAACAAAATCAAGTTTTCATCAGAGCTCTCTTTATATGATTTAATCACGCAAAACTTGGTTTTGTCCCATAATTACGTCTTTTTACCCGTGCAGAAGAGATATGCTTGTTACTTATAATAAATATTTCCAAGAGTTGATATTTTAAGCTATGGTTGTTTATTAAGCACTATATATTTTTTATCTTGTGCACTAAGAGTCAAAAAAAATTTCTTCTAAACTCTCGATGAATATAAAAAAACTTCTGCTTTGCAGTTCACGTATCTATACATTTTTTTATTCTGTGCAGTAAGATATTTGGCAATCTTCATTAAATATCTAAGAACTATTTTTGTAACAAAACATACTAAACTCGTAGGAATAACCAATATCTTCAACTTGTGACGAGAAATAGGGGTTGAAGGAGAAAACAAACGTATACTAAATAGATGTATGTGATTGTGCATTAAAAAATCATTATATCTGATATGTGTATCCATGATACACCCCTGCACTATGCAAAATGCAGGTCTCATCCTGAAATCAACATGAATTTAGTTTTTATTGCTGTGATTTTTATTACAATTGTCTCTTTAAAATGAGTCACTTAACTATTAAAATTATTATTTACAAGGCGAACACTATACACTAGCCAGGTCTTGAAAAAAGTTAAAATGAAATTATACGCATTCGAAATTCCTAAATATGATAACATGACTTTCGTTCATTTGATCGATAGACTTTCTTTTTGAGATGTAAATATAATGGAGAAGTCAAATTTCATAATAATATCTGTCGTGATCTTATTTGAAAATAAACCTGACACTCCTTCAAAAACTACGGCTTCTAGCCACTTCTGACCAACATTGTTGAAGTGGCATTCCTTTATTACAAGAGAAGAAGCACATAATAGAAGACAAAATTAAGAAATAGAAGGCATAAACACTGCCTAACTGGTGGAAGGAATCCTATAGTTGTAAAGTGCAGCAATGAGACCTTCAATGTATTCATTGTGAAGTTCTTCCGAACTGAAAACCTTCCCCAACTCCTTTGCATTCTTCCTTAAACTACTTCCCTCTTCCTCCACAATTGCAAACCTCAATGTCTTGGCCACAGAGTCCCTAGTAAAGGACCCATCTCTCTCGCTCCTTGGCACCTCAATCGCCACTTTCTTTTCCTCTAGCACCCTTGAAAACAGGGCTTGGTCAAGCAAATAAGGGAGCGTCACAAGCACATGCCCAAAATGAAGTTTCTCAATGACAGAACCAGAACCACAGTGACTCATGCATCCCCCAATTGCCCCGTGAGCCAAGATCTTAAGCTGGGGTGCCCAACCCTTCCAAACAATCCCACGATCCTTCGTTCTCTCCTCAAACCCTTCCGGCAACTCGAGTACCCCTTCTTTCAGGTTCTGCAGAGCCCAAAAGAAAGGCAACCCAGAAAGCTCAATCCCATTGGCCAACTCAGTGAGGTCTTCCTGACTCAGCTTCAACTCGCTCCCAAATCCAATGTACACCACCGAAGAGGACTCTTGTGTGTCCAACCAGTCCTTGATTGTGAGCCAGTCAGGGTTTTTATCCTCCTCTTCAACATCTCTTATCTGCATGGATGGTGGAAGCAACCCCACTGGAACCACAGGGACCTTGTAGTTACCAGCAAGATAATCTAGCCACTCTCCCTCGAGCTCTCTGGAGGTTCTGAGAAGAAACAAGTCACAGCTGGAATACGCTTTGTTGAGATCAAAGTCAGCCTTTTCCCCTGTCTCCTCGTCTCTATTACGCTTCAATGCTCTGAGGAACTCATAAGGCCTGAGACGAAGTGTTGTGGGGAAAGGAAGCCAAGTGGGAGGGCCACATATGGATTCAATGGAGTAATCCTTCATTTTGTCCTTGGGTGGATCAAAAAAGACTTTGTTGTAAGCTGGGGTTATGTTGTAATGCGCACACGGAATGTTGAGACCCTTAGCTATTGGGACTACCCAAGCAGCTGCGAAGTCGTAGAAAAGCCAATCAGGCTTCGAGGTTTTCAGCAACTCAGCAACACTGTCTTGGAGGCCCTCATAAGCCTTCTTTAGGAAACAGTTCTTCGTTGGGGGAATTTCCATGGTGCTCTCTGCGCCTTCTGGAAGATGCTGTACTTGTGGCAAAGGTAGCCTCACCAATGTAATGAATGGTCGTAGGTTTTTGGGGGCTTTGGGTATGCGATCAATGTTTTTGGGACTGTTTATGAAGGTTACATGATGACCCTTCTGCGCAAGAATCTTGGCCACCTCAAAGTACGGATATATGTGACCCATAGCCAGCCACGGGAGCATAGCTATGTGTAGAGGCTTCTCCATTTTGCCATTGCCATTGCCATTGCCATTTGCATGAGATGAAACTATACCAGTAGAATCCATCAGCACTTCAACTATTCCCAGACAACAATGTTACAGATACTCAGGTAGCTATGGGAGATAGCTATGGGAGAGGATGATATCTTCGTGTGTTTTATATCATAGAAAACGAAGCCTGTCGTGGAACATGCCTCATAATATTATATATGGGATATATCCTCTACGGTTCAACTTTTAAGCTGCACAAATCATAACCCTTAAAACACCAAATTTTATTTATACAATAATTTTAATACCGTCGGATGAAAGTGCACTAGCTTGCAGTTTAGTTGTAAAACTGCAGAGCAGACCATCCTTATCCATAAACCATTTGTGAAACCAAAGACCAAAGAAAAACATGCTACGAGGTCCACGAGGCTGTTATTTTATTTCCATTATCAATGCAAGTGACATGTCTGTCCATTTCTTCTTATAGTAACAACAAAATTATATTATGATAAATACTAAAATGAAAATAAAAAAAGTATTAAGTATAAAATTGTTTTTATAGAAAGTAATTATAACAATAATTAACGTTTACAGTTTTATTATTGGTGATTTTCTCTTAAAAATAATTAGTTAAAGAAAATTGCTTATACTAAAAAAGTAATTGAAAAAAAATGATTTATTAATATTATAGAGTTTATTTTTATAAGAGGAATAAACACAGAAAAAAATGAATAAATAAGTACAAATAAAATTAAATGTGTGGACTGTTCTACGTAATGTTATATAATATCAGAATTTTATGGTAAGAACCAACGGTTACTTATGACGTTTATTATAACTTCTTCTCATTTGAGAAAAAAATGTTTGTACGAAGTTGGATACTACATAACTATGTCCTGAATCAACGTCCCAAATTAATTAAATAACTTGAAAAAGTTTGTTTTATGTTGAATAAAATATAGAAAACATGAGACGATGTGATGGGATAGTGTAAACCTAACAATAAATCGCATGTGCCAAATTACTTAAATACCATGACAAAACACAGCTAAGCAACGAGGTCCTCGCGTCTGTTATTTTATTTGACGCGTGCATGAACGGATCGATTGAAAAAAAAAATTATTGAATATTTATATTAATATATTTTATTATATATAAAAAACAATAAAATTTATGTGATATTTATTAGAATAATGATAACAATAATTAAAAAATAAATAATAACAAAAATATGATAAGTTTGTTTATAATAATATAAATTAATTTTAAATATTAATATAAAGTAATATGTTGAGTTTATAATAAATTGAATAAATAAAGTATATGTGCTTTAAAGAGTATTATTTATAATAGTGATTTTGTTTTTGGTATATAAATAAATTATTATAACAGTTGGATGGCTTTAATTATTATCTTTTTAATTATTTTTCAATAGAAACGAAAAAAAATCAATTTAAATTGTTACTAAATAGAGGACATACACACTTTTTTAAGTTGTTATTGACATTTGCATTTGTTTTACTCTGTAAACAATTATATACAAGTGACTGACTACATGTGCATAAGACCATGAATACAAATCCAAATTTAGAAAGTGATTTATTTTAGCTCTTATTTTTTGTCACTATTAAAACAATTGTTTCCTTTGAAACTTAAAGGATGATTCTAAATCAAATAAATTTTTAGTATACATATTTTGTTATCAATATTTTTTATAATAGTAGAAATAACATCTTTGTTCAAATCATTTATTTGTAACTATGTTTCTTATAAGTATTATAGACACACAAACTTTTAATTTAACTTTGACATTTAATGTCATTCAAAAACTTTGATATAAACTATTCACCTTTAATTTTTGGATCTTCATCTAATTGTAAAGGTGTGTTTGAATTTGCAATTTTTTCCTATGCAATTCAAAATAATTTTTCTATGCAGTCATTAATTCAAGTTTGAAAACTTTGCAATTTTCAATTCAAGCTTGAAACTTTAACATTTTTCTATGATTCAAAATAATTTCTTCAATGTGTAATAGTTTTTCTGATCAACGAGTGATTCTTTGGAGTCTTAGATTGAGATAACGTTGATATCTACATCTCTATAAACATATGTAGTTCAAAATTTCTCATATTTTTCGTGAAAAAAATCATTGTGTCGATAAGTTAGCTAATTTAGCATTGATTCATAAAGAACAATATAAGTAATTTAATGATGTATTTATTCATTATGGGTTTGATGTGGTCCCTTTGTATTCTTTTTTTTTTTTTAATAAATTTTTATGTTTTT
>Ga0209589_1009262_pt1 | contig 14961 bp, 7 predicted proteins | sample CowpeawhiteBW_FD_187525 | JGI IMG/M metagenome (GOLD analysis project Ga0209589, IMG submission 187525) | Root nodule microbial communities of legume samples collected from California USA - Cow pea white BW (SPAdes) (version 2) | ecosystem: Host-associated > Plants > Roots > Nodule | place: USA... | reverse complement strand
CACTTCCGCTAGGGTTCCGTTCGACTGTCACGTAAGCTAAAGGGGCTTCTACTCCATGTAAGTGTCTCCCCCAGCCGTACTGATTCCCTTTTCGCTACCTTGTTTCATATTTCCAGTTAACAAGCCTCTGTTGACTCAGTTTCCCTGATTCTTTTTCGCTGTCCTGCCAGTTCTGCGAGCCATCCTTGGGTTGGTGCACTCCGAGGTCCCGTGTTGAAGCTCCATTAGCCCTCTTCCAGGTACAGGAAGTTAGGGTTCTAGTTTCGAGTCTTTTTAGAACTGTTTTTGCGTTGGTTGTTGATTGTATGGTTGGATCTGTCGTTTTGATGTGTGAAAATACTTGGTATGTGTTGTTCGGTCGGAAAACATGGTTGTGCAGTGAAGAACAGTGGCGAGACCTGTTAATCTCGCCCAGGCGAGTCAGTCTCGCCTAAGCGAGATGAAATAGGGAGCTCGCCTAGAGCTCCTGCGCGAAGAGTCGCCCAGGCGGCTCGCTCAACTTTTAAGCGAGCAGGCAACTCGCCCAGGCGAGAGGGATCTCGCTTAAGCGAGATCCCGCGTTGCTCATGCTTCTGCCCTTGTGCCCTCGCCTAGGCGAGGGGGAGGCTCGCCTGAGCGAGACCCCTCAGCCTGAGCAAGGTGCTGGGCGAGACACTGCTGTGATTTGGATGTTTGATGGTTCCCGAGGAATTTATCTTGGTTGAGTATGATTGTGTAATGATGGATATGTATATAATAGAATATTCTGCATTTTTGGCATGAGTTATGAACGACGTATGACGGGTTGGGTATGATATTGACATGTGGAATGAATGAATGGATTGGAACTAAAGGAATACGTGATTAATATGAGATGAGACCCTAGATTCATGGGGTGGTGATGATCCGAGGTATGGATTTGAAATCTGACACGTATGAGGAATTAATCTCAGGGGTTGGTATGGAAATGTAAATATGGTGTTAATATTCTCTTATTGCTGAATTATGACTGTTAGTCCGTGTCAGCGTGTAAATTCCTTGGGATCTCTAGGTGAGACCTCTGGGGTCGCGCTTCAGTGGTCGGGACGTAATTCCACGGCTCCTGTTAGTGGGTGCCCATGGTGGTGCCCCATCTGTATAACTAGGTAAGGATTCAAGGTAAGGACTGCATCCTGACACTCTAAGGGGCCAGTTAGTCTCACTTAGAGCAGACTGACTCCTGTGGTGAGAGTAGCAGGAGACCTGAAATTCATTAAGGGCTAACCTTGTGGTGAGGGAGATTTGACTCATCGTAACACTTGTAACACATAGCTCGGAGATGAGCAGCTCAGAGTCGAGCAGGGGTATGCACCACAAGTGCAAGCATCCGCTGAATCCGATCAAGTTATACGTATCCGGATGAGTCGAGTCGAGTCGTAGTGTATTGAATGAAGAGTCATAACATGTTTGGTTGCTATGTGGATATGAGATGAGGAAAATATATTTGACTACATGATGAATATGTTGTTGGCTCTAGCTTACCCGTTTTGTTGCATGGTTGTGATGTATGTGGCTGTTCTCTCTTGCGATGATCATCAACTTGGTTGATGGGAGCAGATGGGCGAGGTTCTCATGGGCAACAAGGGAATGGCGACTCCGCTACTTAGCCATCTGGGCTGGATCTCACACTTCTTTCTTTCGTGTTTTCTTTAGGGCTATGGCCCCTGTATTCGTGGTTTTTAGATTGTAACTTTTAGTTAAACAACTATCCTACTTTTGTTGGCATCGTGGTGTGCCTAGTTTTGTAGGGGTGATGTTGGGAACCCTAGGACTGCGTTGTTATGCTATCTTATGTGTGGCGTTTCCTTTAATTGCGTTTATATATTAAATGGGACGTTACAATTAAAGTAGTATAAGTGAGATTTAACATTTTTATTTGGTCTACACCTTTTCACAAGAAGACATATGAAGTATAAGAATAAACATTTGGGACAGTGATTCAAATATCAACTATAACATTAATGATGTGTTTGGATATGAGTTCACACAAATGAAAAAGCGAGTGTTTATCTTCTTTGGATAATTGAGTTTCCAACGATTTGAGAGTGTTAATTTGGGAATAATTATCATTTTTAGAGAGCACTCATTTAAGTGAGAAGAACCAAAGGGAAAGTCACTTTACCAAACCCAAAATTACTTCTAAGAATTAAAGGGAAAGTCACGTCACCAACCTTGAAATTACTTCTTTCTCTCCCTTTGATTTTAACATCTTTATAGAGGTGAGTGATAGAGACTTGTGGTTTTGTGATTCAGTTTGGTTTGGGAAGAAGTTTAGAAGGAGAGAAGTGATGTAGATGAAGTTCTCATGTACAGAACGATCACAAAGGAAAGTTGATAGTACGATCATAACTAGAAAAATTAGAAATGAGTCAATCTCCTTTTTAGAACGAATTCAGAGTGATATTTGTGGTCTAATGGACCTATCATGTGGATCCCTTAGATATTTCATGGTTTTAATTGATGCATGAATTAGATGATCATATATTTATTTATTATCAACTTGCAATCAGGCATTTGCAAAGTTATTAAGACAATTTAAAGCTCACTTCCCAGATTATCCAATTAAGAAAATATGACTTGATAATGTTGGTAAATTTACATCTCATTCTTTTCATGAGTATTGTATATCAATTGGAATTGAAGTTGAACATCCAGTAGCACATGTTCACACTCAAAATGGACTTACAGAATAATTAGTAAAACGTCTAAAATTGGTTGTAAGATCATTACTTATGAGAGCTAATTTTCAATGGCTACTTGTAAGACCCGAGAATTTAAATAATTAAATAAATAATTATTAATAAATGCGGATAGTAGAAGCCTTTATGGCATTTAATGTTAAGTGTTGTGACATGGAAAAGTACTAGCTCAAGTGGTTGAGAGTACTTTGATTGTGTGAAAGGACTTGGGTTTGAGTCTTATATATGCCAATTGTATGATATTTTATTTTGTGCAATATTCTAAGGTTATGATTGAATAGGAGTAATGATAATCTAATCCTAAAACTATAGGAATTATCATGAAACATGATTGGTTGAATTGGTTATGCATATGCTTTGTGTTTGAGTGGTGGTGGGTTCAAACCTTGTTAAGGACGAAATTAAAAATTTCTTTTTGCTAAATTTTACCTTGACTTGAATATGAACAGGGAGGGGAAACCCTAGATGTCATGAGAGGGCAGCCACCAAAGTCCTTAAATGACCATTAACACCCAAAATATTAAATCATTAAGGACAATTTTAATTATTTTTGTTTTGCCATTTTTACCATAATTAAGGACATATAAAAAGGGAAACATAAGGCCAGTGGAAAGGTTTTGAGACTGAAAAACCTAGAGTGTTGAGAGGAGGACGAAATTCAAAAGGGAAGAGTCAGTTGGAATTGAGAGAAAAGATGTAGTTGTTTTGGGAGAGCAAAGGAGGGTTCTTGGGTACCACTAAGCCAAGGTTAGAAGGCCAAATTGGAGCAAGGATTTTCAGGTTAGGGGAGCTTTATGCTTTGATTTTATGGTTGTGAATGAATTGCATGATTTCATTATTGAGTACCATGAATTTTCTTGCTAAAGCTGATTTGAATTAGAGATGGGTTGTTTTGATATGTTTTGGAAAGCATCTTATGCAATTGTGTGAATATATTGGGGGTTTTCTGATTTGTATGATTGTCTGTATCAATCTTGATTTTTCTGAGTGGTCAATTTGAGTTGGAACATGTGTTATGCAAATTGTCATTGTTATTGGATTGCTTGGTGATGTTGGGAACAGGTTGGTAATTGTTTCTGCTTTGTGCGTGAGTAAACAGGGATTCCATCTGCTAATCTCGCTCAGGCGAGCCAATCTCGACTAGGCGAGAGTTGCAGAGTCTTGACCCTGATTCTGCTTGAGCTAATCGCTTAGGCAGAGTGCCCAGGTTTTGGGCGACCTGTTATCTCGCTCAGGCGAGTACCACTCGCCTAAGCGAGAAATCGAGGGGTGTGAGACTTTGATTTGAGCACCTCACATAGGCGAAAAGGTCAATTTTTAGGCGATAAGGCTTTTTGCTCAGGCGAGAGGTTCTCGCTTAAGTGAGAACTCTTGCTTAACTTTGTGTTTTGCTTAACTCGCCGCCTAGGCGAGAGTTTTTGGTGTTAGGCGAAGGGCGATCTCGCCCAGGCGAGGAGAGACTCGCTTAAGCGAGACTTCGCAGATAAACCAGGTTAGCACGCTCGCTCAGGCGAGAAAGCTTAGCCTAAGTGAGACAGACCTGGTCGCTTAAGCTAAGGCTTCTAGCCCAAGCGAGTTTAGTGCAGTTTGTGTATATTGTTTGTACGCAATGATGCGAACGTGGATCAGGAGACGCTATGCCATGAGCGGGTAGGTTCATGGATGGTGTTTAACATGTGATGGTATGAGCGGGGAGGTTCATACCCAGTTACTCTTATGTGAGGATACGAGCGAGGTAGGTTCGTATGTTCCGTGCTCACATTTGAGAGGTGTTGCATGCGGAGAGGTACGTGGCTGGTGGATCACATGTGTTGGACTACAGGCGGGCAGGTCTGTAGGGTAGGACTACGAGTGGGGAGGTTCGTAGAGGCAAGACCACGAGTGGGCAGGTTCGTGTAAGCATCATGAATCCTGAGTCCATGGCTAATTATGTTGTGTGTTGTGAAGGTTGCAAAGCCTTAGGGTTAGGGGTCTTAACCAAGAATTAATTAGGATGAATGAGATGGGTGCATTATTTTTATTTTGTTATCTTAAGTGCTAATCTATTTATAAGCTCACTCTTTTTGTGTGTGTTTGGCGATGATCGTGCGATTCATTACACGTGAGCAGATGATATTACAAGTGATGCTGGTGATGCATAGAGACGGAGAGAGGGCTAGCTTGGGGAATTTTGAGCTAGGGATTTTCTTATGTTTTCCATTGTTTTGTCAGATTTTGGAACTTGTAATGAAATTACTATTAAGCTGTATTTAAATTATGACACGATTAATAATGCTTTAAATTTTCCCACATTTTGGGAGTAATAAAGTACAACATTTGAATTTATTTATTCTTATTTATTTATTTTAATCAAGTAATTTCCAGTAGAGATGTTACACTACTTGGGTATATGTAATTTTGCATGCTATAGTATTGATTCGCATCAAGCCAACAAGTTATCATAAATACTATGTTATGCAGTTGGTTTTTAGTTAGTAACCTAATGTTTCTCCTTTAAGAATTTTTGGTGTGGTGTATATGTTCCAATTTCCCCACCAAAAGAGATTATGATGGGTCCTCAAAGACAAATGAGAGCATATGTTTAATATGATTCTCCATCAATAATAAAAAATATCTTGAACTATCAATAAAAGACTTATTTATAGTTTGATTTGACGATTGTCTTTTTGATGAATAAACTTTTCCAACATTAGGGGGAGAAAGAAAACAATTGAAAAAAGATATTGGTTGAATGAATTAACATGATCTCATCTTGATCCTCACAGAAAAAAAAATGTGAACTGGAAGTTCAAAGGATAATTCATTTACAAAATTAGTCAATCAATTACTAGATGCTTTTACTCACAAAAAAAGAGTATCTAAATCATATATACCAACTGTTAGTTCTCCAAATATAATTGACATTAATTCATAACATGCCTACAACATGGTAGGACTGTTGGTTCCAAAGACATAGTTGAAGCGTGGTAGACCTATTGGTTCCAAAGATAAAAACTCTTGAATGAGAAAAGGAGCTAAAATGCAAGATGACCTAGTCAAAAACTTGGAAATCCCAAGAGATTTATTTGAAATAATTAATGATTTGGTTCCAGAAGAATCTCAGGTACCTGAAATTGTTGAAAATGATGAAATCTCAATAAATTATGTCATAAATAAGATAATATGGAACCAAAATAAAGTCAATGTTGATAAGACTTTTGCATATAATATAACAATGAATGTTATGAGTGACAATGAGGATCAAGAACCAATTACAATTGAAGATTATTAACAAATAAATGATTGCCAAAATGAAAAGATGTAATAAATGCATAATGAGATGTCCTTGCAAAACGAAAGGTTTTTGAACATGTAGTTCACACACCTGAGGATGTAAAACCTGCTGGGTACAAATGGATTTTTTCTCAAAAACAAAATAAGAATGTTGAAATTGTTAGATACAAAGCATGATTAGTTGCTCAAGTTTTTTCACAAAAATATGGTATTGATTTGTGATAAGACATATTCACTAGTATGGATGCATCAATATTTCAAATATTTAATTATCCTAATTGCACAAGAAGCTTTGCATTTACATTTAATGGATGATGTTACATCCTATTTGTACGATTCTCTTAAGAATGATATGTATATGAAAATCCATAAAGGATTTAATTTGTCTAATAAAGAAAATTCTAAAGAGGATTATTCAATAAAATTGAATAAGTCCCCTTATTGATTAAAGCAATCACGACTAGGGATGTCAACGAGGCATGCAGATACTGACATATTTTTTTTAATATCCACAGGTACTCGCAAGTATTTACAAAAGAAAATTTTAATATTTAACAACATATTTTGACCATAAATTCAAATAAAAATACAATGCATAACATTCATAAATTTCAAACAAAGTGCAAATAACCCATTTAAATAGTGTTGAATGATAATTTACAAAGAAATAAAGATTTTTTAAAACCAATTGATAAAAAATAACCCATTTAAAATCAATGTGTGAATGTTTTAATCATTTTTTTTTAAATTTAAATTAGAGTATAGTGGGTATGGGTATCCATAGGTATAAATACTATGATACCCGTACCTGCCCCGGTAACATGTAAGTATAAAAAATACACGTACCTGTTACTCGTGGATATCCATTTATAATATCTATTTCCTACCTGTTACGGGTTTTATTAGTAGATACCCGCAGGTACGGATTTTTTTGACATCCCTAATTAGAACGTAAATGGTATAACCGTTTTAATGAATACTTGTTAAAAGGGTATATAAATGATTATATTTGCCCTTGTATTTATATGAAATTAGAAAATTGATTTGCCATAATTGTTGTTTATGTAGATGAGATAAACATCGTTGGAACTCTTAATGAGTTCACAAAGGCAATTGATTGCTTAAAGAAAGAATTTAAGATGAAGCATCTTGGGTAGGAAAAATTTTGTTTGAGATTCAAAATTGAGTATTTAAATAAAGGTGTTTTTATATATCAAGAGACTTATATAATGAAGGTGCTTAAAAGATTCTAAATAGAAAGACACACCCATTATGCACTCTAATGATTTGAAGTCGATAGATGTTGATAAAGGCTTTTTTAGATCCCAAGAAAATGATGAAGAACTTTTTGGTCCAGAAGTACCACATCTCAATGTTATAGGAGCACTAATGTATCTTGCTAACTATACTCGATCTGATATTGTATTTATTTTAAATTTGTTAAGCAAGATATTGTTCTTCACCTACAAGAAGACATTGGATTGGAGTAAAACATATACTTTGTTACCTTAAGAGTATTATGAATATGAGCTCATTTTATCCAAATAATTTAAAATCATATCTAATGGGTTATGGAGATGCATGTTATTTATCAGATCCTCACAATGTCACAATGGTTGATCACAAACAAAATATTTGTTCACATATGTTGTAGAATAATGATTTCATGGTGACATGTGAAACAAACCATAACAACAACATTGTCAAATCATGATGAATTTTAGCATTACATGAGGTAAGTCATGAATGTGTTTGGTTAAGGTGTATAATTCAACATGTGCAACAAACTTGTGGTCTATCCTCGGGAAAAATGGACTCAACAACCATACATGAAGACAATAATGCATTGTTCAATTGAAAGGGCGATATAGAGGTCCAAAAGATTTGTTCATATTAAAATTTGACAGATCTATTTATTTACAAAGTCTTTAACAAGAAGAACTTATGAGTAATTGGTTTATAAGATTGGACTTCGCGAACTTAATGATATGAGTTTACATCAGGGGGAGAAATAAAATATATGATGAACAATATTATATTAAACAATACAAAATGTTGTACTTTTTTTCCTTTACTTTTTTTCACAAAGAACATCCTCTTATCAATGGACACCCAAGTTGTATTAATTATTTTATTTATATCCTTTATGGGTTATATCTTCTATCCATAAATAAACTATTCCTATCACTAATAAGACACATAGAAAATTTAGTTCAATTCTCTCTTATTCTTTTTTTTTCTTCTCTATTATTAGCTTTATTTTATAATTATTTTGTCATTTTAAAATTACTCATCTAATTTCATTAATTTAAAAATTAATTAAGACATATATTTTATTGCTTAATCACTTACTGAAATAGTATAAGTGAGGTTTAACTCTTATTTATTTATTTTTATTTGGTCTAGATTTCCAATACAGCTTCTCACAAAAGATATACACCGAAAACAAACCTCACTTATTCGTATAGGTTAAGAGGATTTATATTATGAATTATAATAATGTCCACTAAACTAAAAAAAATAGATACATTATTAATAAATTAAAAAGTAATTAAACAGTGAATCAAAGTCTCTAAATTCATTGAAATTCGCTTGAATTAACTTCTGAGTTGAATAAAATTAAATCAATGTGATAAATTGCTAAATATTGTTAACTTTTATAAGTTTTAGAGATAAAAAATTTAAGTTTAATTAACAAAATATCACAAGTTAATTGTTTTACGTGAGAACTTAAAAAATGACTTTAGAGTAACTGTGATTTTATAAAAATATAGCACTGTAATATTTTAATAATAAAAGGTTAAGTTATATAAAAGCTTTTAAGAAAGAAAGTTTATTTTTAGAAAAACCACATCCTCTCTAAAAACCATTACTCTAAGTTCTATCTATCTTCTCTATTAGTTTATGACTCCAGCCTTTATCTGATTGAAGATCAGAGACCATACATTTGCTCCTAGCGAGAAGCTCTACAAAACTCACCGATCAGAAAGTTAAATAGTGTAAGTTTTTGTTTTGTTCTTTTCTACGTATTTTAGGTCTTGAGTCGCATATGATTCAAGGTTGCTCTTGGTGACTCTTTGTTGCTCTCTCATCCTAATGGTAGTCTTAGAACTCTAATCAGTATTTTTGTTGTTTGTCTAGGGGATCGTGTGCGTTTTGGTGTTTAGTGTTGTAGGATTTATTTAAAGAAGCGAGTTTGATTCAATTGGTACTAAAGAGTGTGTGTTGTTCTCGTAGAACCTTGGTTTTCTTGTTGATAGGAATTCCTTTATGAGACCTTGATTGATCAAATATGGTACTTCTTGAGTTAAAATATAGTTATACTACAATTTTATAAAGTTGTTTAAGTGGGGAATAACTCAGGACAAGTAAAAATTCTCAATCAAAACTCAGAGAAATATCTAGCTTCTCGTGCACCATTGAGCACCCTATAGTGTTGTCAGGCACCAATTGTGCAATGGTCACTAACTTTGCTTCTGTTGTGCAAAACTTTGGTACCTCTTGGCGCTACAAAGTTAGTGTGCTCACTAACTTATTGACGTTAGGCGCCAGAAAAGAACCACTAGGCGCAAGTCTCGTGTGAATATCCTGGGAAACATAAGCCTAATCACAAAGAAAGGGACAATAAAATTTCCAAAGCTAGGGGATGCTTCAAGAGTAAAGGTTGGGAAAGACCTCATGGGAGGGAGGAGAAATTACTTGCTCAAATAAAGTTAAACTCAACCAAGAAAGTCTTCAAGAATTTATGGTCAAACTCTTGCCAAGAATAGGAGGATGATGAGCCCTTAACCCCTACTAAGGATAGAGACACATGCTTAGGTAAAATAAACATGTTTAGAAGTGGAGTGATAAGTGCATATTTATGCTCTCAGTTAGCCTTTAACATTGGATTCCTAATTGGTTTTTGTGCTTTAAAATATTGTTTTAATTAGGATTTGTTATAATTGGATTTATTATACAAAAACATGTTAAAAATAGTTTTTTAGTTGCATAAATGTTCTTTGGATATTTTGAGGTGTGTTAGTGCAGTTGCAGCTAAGTTGAACTTATGGAGGTGTGGAAATAAATTGATTAAAGGTTCATGACATCTTAAAGGTGAATCCAAGAATAGAAAATTATCAAAATCACAAAAATCCAAGTCAAGCATTGAATGAAGAAGGCAAGAAAATATTGAAAAAGTGAAGTTTGGCTAAGCTAAGAAGAGGGAACATGCAACAAAAATTGAACCTTGTAGTTTTCTCTATCTTTTTCTAGGAAAAAAGGGCTTTGATAATTCATAAATATTTATGATTAAAGATAATCTGGAGAAAATATATCTTTAGATATTTTATTTGATATTTTAAATAATTATCTTATTTAATTATATCATAAAATATCAAAAGATAATAACTACCAATTTTTTTTAAATATGGCAAGATCTTCTTAAATCTTTTAAGATTTCCACAACAAACAACTATATCTTGAAGATATTGAATTATTTAGAAGATAATTGGAGGAGATTGCAAAAGGCTGATTTGAAAAAGTAATGCAAATATTAGTTGGTAATAATTTATAAGATATCTATATGTAATTAATTTATTTACTTATATCAGAAATTGTCAACTAACTATATTTATCAAATAGTTTAAAAGTAGTTATATCTCTCTAAATATGTTTAGATATTCATAACCACTATAAATATAAATGATACTTATGATTATTTTAAAGATATTTGAGAAATTACAACAATAGAAAGGCAAGATCTAAGCCCAATTAAGTCCTATATAAAGAAACCAAGAGAAAATAGAAGAAAAAAGTTTGGATCTTCAGAGGTTAGGAACCCTTTAAAGGGGGCCCTAATTTCATCCTCTCTCTACCCTCTCTTCTTTTATTTTGATGTTATTTTGATTCCATGGAGGGTTAAGCTTGTCAAGTTTGTTCCACTACAATTTCATTAGGGATTATGAGGTTAGAATGCAATAATTGGTTTGTTATTTTGATTACTACTGTGATTTATATTTTTCTATGTCTTTTGCCTTTTAATCAAGTAAAAGTAATGGTTTTTATATTGTAATAAGTTAGCACGATGTTAAATCTACATAACATATCAATCATATGTGTTCAAAGGTTTTTAATTTTAATTGAGAATGTACTTTGATTAAATTTAGAAACTTTCATATGATTGAGTGTGTTTTTGCCAATGATTGAGAATGTACTTTGATTAAAGGTAAAAACTTTAACAATAATTAATGAAGAATGTACTTTGATTAATTAGCTTTTTACTTGATATAAGAGGGAAAAGAATAAACATAATTAGGCATAGTAATATTTAATTGAGAATATACTTTGATTAAATTTACTATGATTAATTTATAAAGTTCTTGCTTTTAATAAATAATGTAATTTGGTTAATAGTAATAACGCCAACAAATTAATTGAAAACTTATATTGATTAATTTAAAAATCTAAGACAATAATTAATTGAACAATAATCCTTAGATAACTAGTGAATAATCTATTTTAAAAGAAATGAAACCAATATATTTTCTTTATCATTGTTTTTATATCTTTTTATATCTTTTATTTCTTAGGAGTTTCTTCATCTTCTTTTGGTTTAGTTTTTTTTTGACTTTCCCTAAGTTGACTTATTATGACTTGACTTTGGTTGACTTGTTGACCTTAGTTGACATGTTTGTAGAAAATGAAAGAAGTAATTAGCTAAAAAGGGGGTTTGAATTGGCCTTTTTGAAAACTTTAGTTCCTTTCAAACTTGTAAAAACACATGTAATTGAACCAAAATGATCAAGAACTCGGTATGCAATTACTACTGGAACATGCATTTTGAATCGATTGAAAATAGAGTTAACAAGTTGATTTTATTAAATAGAGAGTCAACCAAATAGATCAGTAAATTTCAACAGATTAAGACACATAAACTCATAAACAGTTCAAGCAACTCATCAAAATTGATTCCAAACAATGATACAAACAAAATTACAAGTCCATATTATGTCAATTCACACAAATGCCATACAAAGATTGCTAAAAACATGTTTCTTGAAACTTTTTATCAAAATATCAACCAAAGAGAGAAAGATCAAACCCTTGCACAAAACTTTTTGTACTAGTTTACTCAAAATTGAGCTACATCTAATTAGTCAAGGCAATCTGAGTCTGACTTTACACTATTTCAAAAGATTTACACAATTCACCAAGATTACACTTTCGAGATATACAAAACAACACCAAGACTCTTAAATCCCACAAGAATCTCTACAAAAGCACAACAAGACTCCTACTTGTAGACCTGGAAACTAACCAGGCAACACCCAGAAACTTGAGAAAGACCAAACATGGTTGATAGCTCTCCCTATCCAACTAAAACAGTTTCTCCAAGTCTCTACACCAAGCAAAAATGCTCTAAGAAATCAAAGATTACAACACGAATAACTGAAAATGGAACTCAAAAGAGTACAAAGAGAGAAATTTCTAAAAGTTCACATTGATTTCGCGCTCAAAATGGCAATTGTTACAATTCTCTCTAAAAAACTAGATTTTATAATCTATTTGTTAACATATTCAATAAGTTAATTTATCTGTTAAATCTGTTGATTTCATTTGACTTAAGGTGATTGAAATTTAATTTAACTGATTGAATATGTTAATAACAGAACTATAGCAGCTAGCCAATTAACATGTTAAAAACTCATTCAACAAGCTAAGACTGCAACCAAACATAAGAAACCTATACTATGTCAAATTGTCTTCACTTTAAGCTCTAATCTTCAATCACCTACTTATGAGGTGAGGTTTGCACATACTTATATGCTTTAAATGGTCTTATCTTTAGTCATTATGAGACTTCCAACACTATTCGTGGAAGAAATTCAACTGTTGAAAGACTTTTTTTTCATCACTCAATATATTTCAAAGATGCAAACAAAATTGACCAATTTATTGCGAAACCAAACACTACTGAGTCAATGTTCACAAGTTGGATCAAATGTAACAAGAAATTACAAGAGGCATGAAACTTAACCTACAGTCAATTTGTATTTGAGTTTGTTTATGTGAAAAAAGATAGATGTTGGAAACCAAGGAAAAAGGAAACACTATTGGAAGACTTATGTGGATAGCACCAAGTACAAGATAACTTTTGGTGGAAAAGTTAGTGTTTGGTGGAGAGTTCAGGCATACTCCTAGTTTTGTCAAGAGGAACAAGATCAAATATTATTCATACTACTATAAATTCTTCTTACCTTTGGAATCATTGTCAAATATTATCTTCGATAAAGAACATGTGTGTATCACAAGCTAGATTGGACCTGACTAAGACAGAAAAAATTAAAGAATTTGTTGATTGGATGGTAAAGGTCAGAGATGGTATATTAGTTGGACTAAATGATGCTTTAGTAGAAATTAACATTCGACCAGAATTTTTGATATTGGATTTTAATGATCGTATTGAAACTATTATCAACAGCGCATACCCAGATCTAACACAAAACTATTTCAATGATTACTTATTGTAGTCTAGACCATTTTTGGTTAGCAGAATAGAAATTGTAAATGAGATTAATGAATGTGTTTTGTCCTTAACACCAGGTATGCCCTTGATATTAACATCATCCTTCGGTGTAGTATGTTTAAATATATGAATAATGGTATATAATGCCTACTCAGTGTACTATTATAGGTAACACAAAGAATATCTCAATTTTGATACTTTGTCAACACTGAAGAAATGGTTGTTGATGTATATGATCAAATTACCTAAGAATATCTAAATACATTAAATACATCAAGTCTCCCAAAACATAACATTAAACTCAAGATTGGGCCCCAATTATGTTTTTTAGGAACTTGGACCAGGCTCGGGTATTATGTAATGACAGTAGATTAATAGTAAGTACACTAGCAAAATATGTTATTATAACAAAGATAATTACTAGAAATAGAAAAGGTCATGAAGTATATATACCTCGAATGTCTATGTCACCATCACATTTCCTATAGCCTTCCAAGCTTATTAAAAGACAATTCTCAGTTATCCTATCATATTCATTGATGATAAACAAATATCAAGGAAAATTTGTAGCATCAATAGGATTGTACCTTTCATCACCAATTTTCAGCCATGAACAACTATATGTTGTAATATCTAGAATTCAAAGTAAAGTTAGACCAAAAATACTAATACATGGTAGTCAAAAGAAACCTTTGAATTCTACAAACAATATAATCTTCAAAGAAGTTTTCTGCAATCTATTCCAAATATGCACCTAGGTTCCATCTAACCTATGTTATGCAATTCTAAAGTGCACAAAACAATCTAGGTTCCATCTAACCTATGTTATACAATTCTAAAGTGCACAAAACAATCTCAAACGTATGTTCCTATAATCATTTCTTCATTTATGCATACCAATATATTTTTCTATCTTCATTAGACATAAACTTATAATTTAATAAATTCCTTCGCAGTATCTAACTCAAACACCACGATTCTTCGGCAGTACCAGTCGTTGTTACTTTTCTTCAGCAATACTACTTGAAATTGTCGTTGTTATTACCACTACTATTGAAGGGATCGATACAATTAACCCCCACCCACGATATAACTTTCATATAACTAAATTACACAAAAATTCAAATTCAAAAAAGACCCAAACATTCCAATTAATTCATTCAAAGATGACGTATAATAGAGCACCAAGTTGTCCTCATATATCCTCCACAAGTTTGCTCTTCCATCAAGAAGAGCATTAACTACCCAAAAACCATCAAATTTTAGCCATCCAGGTGCACCCTAATCGCCACCACAGATCTAGTCACACAGTTAGGGATGGCAACGGGGCGGGGCGGTGACGGGTTTCGCTATCCCATACCCATCCCCGCATAAAAAATTCATCCCCATCCCCATACCCAAACCCAACGGGTATCAAACTTTTTTCCCATCCCCATCCCCACCGGGTAACGGGTATAATCTCGT
>Ga0209589_1009259_pt1 | contig 14962 bp, 4 predicted proteins | sample CowpeawhiteBW_FD_187525 | JGI IMG/M metagenome (GOLD analysis project Ga0209589, IMG submission 187525) | Root nodule microbial communities of legume samples collected from California USA - Cow pea white BW (SPAdes) (version 2) | ecosystem: Host-associated > Plants > Roots > Nodule | place: USA... | reverse complement strand
GATTAATTATGTTTTAGTAAACTATGAAAAAGAAACGTAAATTATGCTAAATTATTTTAAAGTATAAAACATATTTTATTTGAAAAAGAAACGTAGATTTTGATCTTTATGCTAAAAAGATGGAATTTAAAAAAAAAATAAAAACGTAAAGCAAGATCACGCGTGAAGGTTTCCGAAAAAAATGAAATAAAAGGTTGATGTGATGTACATTAAATTAAATATTATTAAAATTAAAAATCTAAAAGCTTCATAAAAAGCAATATATGAAAAAGCCAGCGGCAGAAAACATTTGAAAACATTTGGGGAAAAAACATTTAGGCGAAAAACATTTGAGCAAAAAAAATTTGAGTAGAAAGCAAACCTGTTCAAAATGCTTTCAGGCTTTCTTCTTCATGCGGTGCTTTCTTCTTCACGGGCAGTCAGGTTTTTTATACTTCTTCTTTTCTCTTTCACTTTATGCTTCTTCTCCACCTTCTTATGCATCTCATATTTCTTTCCCCTCTTAATTTATAACCAAATATCCTTCCAAATCTGACTCTTCAGTTTGGGTTTTTTCATTTTCGATGTGTATTGCATGTTGCGTGAAGCTCATCCGGTGTGAGTAGCAGGTCTGAGTAGCGTGTACGTAGTGTGTCGTGAGATGTGTATTTTGAGAAATATTTTGGGGAAGTGTAAGCGTGTCAGAATCGGCTGAAACGAAACTGAATCAGGAATCATACGATTCCTACACGATTCAAGTCAAAAAACGATTCATCTATTGATACGTTTCGTTGGACCAAAATTTCGAACCGTATCGCGATACGAATCGTACGATTCTTTCAATATTAGTTGTTCATTTTAATTACTGATTGATCTTTTATATTTATATATATATATATATATATATATATATATATATATATATATATATATATATATATATATATATATATATATATATAAAGACACTACTTCTATTACTTAAAAAATGTTTATATAATTTTATGAAATTAAAAATAAAAATTATTTACATCCTAGATTTACCGTGATTTACGCTATTATTATTTTTTTAATTCTTAGACTTCCTGGCAGTTACAATTGTCATTAAAATCTTTTAAATTTTTAGACTTAGTGGCGGTTATAAACGCCACTACATTTTTTTAATTCTTAGACTTCCCGACAGTTACAACTGCCACTAAAATATTTTAAATTCCTAGACTTAGTGGCGGTTACAACCGCCACAAAAGTTTTTAAATTCCTAGATTTACTGGCAGTTACAATCGCCACAAAAATATTTAATTATTAGTCTTGCTGGCGGTTCCAAGTGCCGTAAAGTATTTTTCTAAAAAAATAAAAAAGAATTTAGAGGTGGTTAAAACCGACGTTAAAAATTTTAGTGGCGATTATTCCGACGGTTACAGTAAACCAACATTATAATGACTTTGTGGCGCTAAATTAGATGGCAGTTAATTAACTGACGGTAGAAAAAATAGTGACGATTATAAGCGCCACTAAATAACACATTAAATTGACACGAAAATTTAAAATTTTAGTAGTGAAAGAACAAATAATAATCATAATAAAAGTTTAAAATAAATTATAATTCTTTATATTTTAGATTATAATACCAAATAAAATTTCATGAGAACCAATACATTTATTAAATTTGCAGACAAATATTCAAATTAAAATATATTTTAAATGTTTGTTTATTTCAATATTTTAAATTCTAATGAATCTCTTTTTTATACACTAATAAAAGTTAGAATACATCACTTGATCAAAATGATACAAAGAACAAATAATAATCACAATAATAAAATTTTAACATAGATCTTGTATCTTTTGAACTTCAATTATGTTGGATGGTGATAAAAATATTCATGACAATTACATTAAATTCTTATATTGTAGTAAATAAAAGTTATTTATTCAATTATAATGAAAAAATTATAGTATGATTGATAATGAATTAAAAATAAAAAATAACTAGATAAAATATATCGAAATAGTATTCTACATAATGAAAATAAATAACAAATAAAAGTATTAAAAAATTAACAAATGTTTATAAACAATTTGAGAGACTATTGAAAGAAATCACACAAAAGAAAACAAATGTATAATCAAGAGTATGATAAGATGAAAAATACCTTAGAGATCTAAGAAAACTTTTCAAATATCAACATATATACTCAATGGTTGAGAAATAACAAAAATTGTTTTAGCGAAACAAAAGAGTTTTTCAAATGAAACAAAAACTAATAATAATAAGTAAAGGATTTTTTTTTTTATATTACCTAGTAAACGAAATGTTTGTGCTATTAAATATTTAAATTGAGAGTATTAAACATTCTCATGTAAAACGAAAATATACAATAAATAAAATATTAAAAAATAATAGAAATATTCAAATGTGAGACAAAAAAATTTAATTAACTTACATATTTTTAACATAATTACGTAAAAGTTATGATAAGATGAAAAATATAATTAAGATGCGAATGAGTTTCATGACAAACCAAATAATTAAAAGAAATAAAAAATAGGATATATATATATATATATATATATGGTTACTTAATTAATTGTGAATATTTTAATAATTTAAACAAGGACGGGTATTATGGCGAGGATATGTACATCCCCATACCCAATTGAAAAAGTCGGAGATTCCCCATACCTAGTCAATATGGGTATTCTCTTTCAAAATGGGGACGGGTTCGGGCAATACCCACGGGGGTGGGTTTATTTGCCATCTCTAGATGATAGCTACCAACAGAGGGGCCGAGAGCATGTGGCGTCCGATGGTGAGTCGAGACCGCTAGGCGGTCTGCGTTGGGATTTCGCTTGACAGTGCTTAGGCATCGCTAGGGATAGCACAAAGGGCAGGGTGCTCTTTTGCTTGCATTTTTTGTGTTTTGAGATGTCGAACTTGGACTAGGAGATGCTTGACAGTGTCACGAGCGGGTAGGTTCATGACTGGTGGTGAATGCGTGATTAATATGAGTAGGAAGGTTCATATTAATGATGCTCTCGTGTGAGGATACGACCGAGGAGGTTCATATGTTTCGTGCTCACACTTAATGACTGCTGCGAGCGGGGAGGTTTGTAGCTGGATGGATTACGCATGTTGGACTACGGGCGGGGAGGTCCATAGAGTTGGACTATGAACGAGAAGGTTCGTAGAGGTTGGACCATCAGCAGACAGGTTCGTGGAAGCAAGAGATATCCTAGGTCCATGGTCAAGTATTTGTATAGAGTTCCTGGGGTAGTAGTTTCATTTGTATAATAAGACGATGATTAGAAAACCTTAAAGCAGTAAGGATTTAAGATTAAGCATTGAATTGAACAAAGTAACTTGGGTGAATCTCTATATTATTAATTTTCATGCTTATATTGTTATGAGTTCACCCTTTTTGTTTGTGTTTAGCGATGATCGTGTAACTTGTCACACGTGAGCATATGATGTTCCAGGTGACACTAGAGATGCGTAGATACGAAGAGAAGGCCACTAGGGGCGTTTTATTATAACTATCTATGATTGTAGTATTTATTTCTAGTCAGTTTTGAAAGTTGTATAACTATTATGGATTTGTTCATTTGAATTTAAGCGCGTTGAACAAGGTTTTTTTTTATATTTTACCACGTTTGGGGAATAGTATATTATAACGATTCATGTTTTCATTATAAATTATTTCTTTTATTAAGTAATTTCCAACAAGGACGTTACAGCTTGTAGCCAGAACAAGTAGCTAGTAGCTTGTAGCTAAAGTAAGTAGCTTGTAGCTTGTAGCTAAAGTAAGTAGCTAGTAACAAGAATTAGAGTTAGTAGATAGTAACTAGTAGATAGTAGCTAGTGGCTAGTAGCTAGTAACTAGTGACTAGTAGCTACAACTAGAGTTAGTAACTAGTAGCTAGTGGCTATAGCTAAAGCTAGTAGCTTGTAGTTAAAGCTTGTAGCAAGAACTAATAGTTAGTATCTAGAGCTAGTAGCTATATCTAGTAGCTAGTAGCTAGTAACTAGTAACTAGTAGCTAGAGCTAGTGCATAATAGGTAGAGCATGTAACTAGTAGGTTGAAGATGCAACTAGTAGATAGTAACTAGAGCTAGTAGCTAGTAACTAGAACTAGTAACTAGAGCTAGTAGTTAGTAGCTAGTAGTTAGTAACTACTAACTAGTAGCTAGTAGCTATCGAGTAGCTAGTAGCTAAACCGAGTAGCTAAAAGTAAGTAGCTAGTAGCTAGCAACTAGTAACTTGTAGCCAATGCTAGTAGCTAGTAACTAACACTAGTAGCTAGTAGCTATTAGAAAGAATTAGTAGCTAGTGGCTAGAGCTACAACTAGTAGTTAGTGTCTAGAGCTACAACTACTAATCAGAGCTAGTAGCTAGTAACTAGAGCTAGTAGCTAGAACTAGTAGCAAGTTGCTAGTAGCTAGTCTTTAGTAGCTAGAAGTTAGTAGCTAAACCTAGAAGCTAGTAGTTAAAGCTAGTAGCTAGTAGCCAGAGCTAGTAACTAGAGCTAGCAGCTACAACTAGTAGCTAGTCTTTAGTAGCTAGAAGCTAGAGTTAGTAGCTAATAGCTAAACCTAGTAGCTTGTAGCTAGAGCTAATAGCTAGGGTTTAGGGCTATTAACTAGTAGCTAGAGCTAGTAGCTAGAACTAGAACTAGTAGTTAGTGGTTAGTAGCTAGAGCTAGTAGCTAGTAACTTGTAGCCAATAGCTAGAACTAGTAGCTAATAGTTGATAGCTAGAGCTAGTAGCTAGTAGTCATAGCTAGTAGCTATAACTAGAGCTATTAGCTAGAGATAGTAGTTAGAGCTAGTAGCTAGTTGTTAGTAGCTAGCAGCTAGAGTTAGTTGCTAATAGCTAGCAGCTAGAGCTAGTAACTAGTAGCTAAACCTAGTAGCTAGTAACTAGAGCTAGTAGCTAATAGCTAGTAGCTAGAACTAGTAATTAGAGTTAGTAACTAGTAGTTAGAGCTAAAGCTGATTACTAGCTTTAACTAATACCTCTAGCTACTAGCTTTAACTCTAACTACTAGCTATAGCTACTAATTACTAACTATAACTACTAGTTACTGACTATTAGTTACTAGCTACCAGTTCTACCAACATGTCATACCTTTTAGAATGTATTTTAGAATGTAGAGTCCTAGGGTGACAATTTTCTCTTCAAACATCATATCCCTAGGATACACATCAACAACATCGCACATTCTCATTAAAAATTGACAAAACGTTTTAACAATGTAAACAACTTCATTAATTTTGTAACGTCACAATCCCCAAAAAAAAGTCACCATTAAAGAAAAAATGTCAATTAAATATTAATGAGGCAAACCCTTATCCAGTGAGTTCACAACAGCCACAAAAATCTTCATTGTAACTTGGGTGCTTAAGTAATCAACTTCGTTGAAGTCACTAACAACGGTTTTGACACCTAATCAACACGATCACCATCTCAATCCACTTGCATCATACTTCCGAACTTGGAAAAATTGTGTAGTACAAGACCCAAAATTAGTCAAAGGTCCAAAGCCATCTCACATTAAAGGTTTGAATTCTAAACATGAAGTTCAGATTGTGCTGGCCCAGGTTCAGTAATTATCAATTATCATTATTATTATCTTTCTATTATTGTATTATCTCTCTATTATCATTATTATTATTATCTTATATTAGTTATTAACATAACTATTGGATCAATTAATCCTATATATACACACACTCTTTGGTAGAGGGAGTAAATATATATTATTTAACACTAAACATTCTTTACATCGAATTCATACTCTCATACTAACTTAAGAATAGAAGAATTTTCTTGGGATAGATCTCTTCTTGATATCGCTCAGAGCTTGATCCAAACTATTCCGTACTAGCATTTTGGCTTCGGTGATCGTTGACTCCACTCGACGCGACTTCTTGGCAAATTCCGATAAGAATAATAATATATTGAATTAAATTAATTACTTAAAATATAAATTAAATTATTAAATAGAAAAGTAATAAAATGGATTGCAGAATGAGAGTGAAAATATATTTGGAGTGTAAAGAAATCAGGATCCAAAATGAAATCCAAAATCCCAAACAAACCATTCACAACCTTAAACATTGGTCACTTTGATCGATTGAAGAAGGGCTGTGACATTATGATAAGAGGATCCACCTTCCTGAACAGCTTTATGTGCTTTTTCCTTCAACTCCTTCACTCGTTTTCTGAACAACCCTCCTTCATCCTTCATTACCTTTCTCACAGCACTCTCAATTCTTTCCCAGCCCACCAGCTCCTTTCTCACATCATAGGGCGACATGCTCCATTCCCAAACCCCCACACTCTCCCCAATCCCAAGCACCTCAGTCACCAACTTCTCACACAAAAACTGGTCACCAAACCTAGGCATGGTGATCAAAGGCACCCCCTCACAAATCCCCTCCAACACTGAACTAGCCCCACAATGTGTTAGGAACCCTCCAATGCCAACATGCTTCAATATCAAACCCTGTGGAACCCACCCTCTCACTACCATTCCTCTGTCGTCTTCCCTCATCCTTTCTTCAATCCCATGCAGCAATCCTTCTTCATTCACTTTCTTCGGAAGCACCAAGATGAAATTGTGCCCTGAGGCCTCCAACCCACGCGCAATCTCCAAATATTGCTCTTTGCTCAGACGAGACAAGCTTCCAAAACATACATACACCACTGACCTGGCTTCCTTTGTGCTCAGCCAGTTGAGGCACTCATGTTCACCACCAACCTAAAATTACTTGACAAACCAAATCATAATCTTGCAAAAGATAGATATTCATAACAAAATGGTAAATCTGTGTCTTGGTGAAATCTTACTGATCTAATGCTTTTGTGGCTTACATGATTCTCTTGTGATGATGTGCCTCTTCTGTGGTAATAATCCACCATAAGCGAGAGTTTGCCAACGTGCCACACCTTAACGCCGGTGAGTTTCTGGTAGTACTCGGTGTACCCATCTTCGAGCTCTGCAAAGGTGTCCACGATAACCCCAACACTGTTGTTTTCCTTGGCTTGCAGCATAGTACGAGCCATGGTGTGGAAGCTGGTGGTCCACGGGTTAAAGTTAAGCGTGACATTGTGTGGGAGAGAACCAGGGACGACAAAAGAAAGCGAAGAATCCGAAGGAAACGCTTGGTGTTGGGAGTTGTTGATGGCCTCAGCAACGCAAAGAGCGAAGATGGGCATGGGGTTGTAAACCGCGGTGGCGATGTTGAGTGTGGAAGAGAAATTCCATGGAAACATTATGTCCAAAATCACAGCATGAGGAGGGTTTTGCTGCAGAAAGGTTTCTATCTGGGGTTTGAGGTCTTGTGTGGCCTTCCATATCTTGTACGCGGTTCGGTTGTCTTCTGCAGATGATAGATTCTCAGAAGAAAGACCATGTTCGTTGGAGGGGAGGTTGAAGGTATGAACTTTGAGGTGTTTTGGGATGAATTGAGCGTTTGAAGGAGTTGTGAGAACCGTAACATGGTGGCCACGAAAGGCTAAAACTTGACCCAGATTGATCTGTGGCATCATGTGCCCTGGTGATGGAAATGGGAGGAGGTAGAGCTTCAGAGAACTTGAATCTGCCTCAGAAAATAAACCTTCCATCTCTTAGATTTCTCCTTGTGAATTGTTTTGCAGACCTGTTTATGCAGCATATAAACAGAGCATACCCCGATTATATGATGCAGACACAGATCCACTTGTGTAAAGAATCTGTGAAATGCACAAATGAAAAACGAAAATCAAGTGGTGTAAAGAATTTTTCGTGCTTATAACCGAAGTTTTACCTTAAAACTTGACTATGATTTTTACATTGGTGAAGTCTAACAAGGAGAAACTTAAAAGTCAGAGAAAAACTACCTTAAATTCCGGTCCTCCTACGTAACGATGGTGATGGATAATAATTAAGAAAAAGAAGACAAGTAATTTAAAATTTAAAAGGAAATGTTGTGTAGAAGGTAAGAGAGATTTGCGAACAGAGAAGAGGCATCAAGTATGTATATATACATATATATATATATATATATATATATATATATATATATATATATATATATATATATATATATATATATATATATATATATATATATATATGTATATATGTATATATGTATATATGTATATATGTATTTAGTTGGGTGATGAGTTGATATGAAAAATCATTGGATTGTTACGTGGATTGAATAGAAGAGAGTGGTGCTTCGTGTCTTAGTCTCTCTGTTCCTCGTGGCACTCGTTTTGCGTATATTGATTTGAATATTTTGTGGTCCCACCATTCTTAATTTCTTCCAAATGAAGAACTACCTTAATTATTGTCTTAGAATATGATTTGTAGGATAGTTATAATAAACGTGTCTCTTATTAAAATTTGAGTTATTTTTTATTTTAATTTTTCTTTCATTTTCTTTTATTTTTCATCACCTTTTTCTACCTTTTTTTTTTCTTATATTTCTTTCCACCTTCTAAACATAAAGTTAGTCGACATAAATCCTTAATTACAAGAATTCCAAACATATTAGTTCAATAACTTGTAATTAAATTAAAAGTTTCTTTCCCTCAAACCTCCTATCTCTCTCAACATAAACTAAACTTTATTTGGCATTGTTCCCATTACAAGTCTCACATTTTAGTGAGGAAGGAAGATAAATGAAAAAAAATTAAAATTAAAAAAAAACAAATTTTGACACATAATATTTTTTAAATAATATTAACTTAAATTTAATGGAATAAATTACATTAAGTTTTATAAAAAAAATATAAAGACTCAATAAAAAAATATGGAAACTAACACTAATTAAAAACCTAAATAAAAAATTACTAATTAATTTTTTTTATTTTATATATTAAATAATTATTAACATAAAAGTCATTCTGAAAACTAATAAAATAAATATTCTGTTTATTCATTTTGTAATATTATAATCATATACTAAAAGTTAAAACTGATAAGAAACACTAAAAAATCTAAGAAATAAGTTATAAAAATAATATTTTTATTAACAGTTATGAATAAGAAAATACGTGAAATTTGTGTTTGGTAAACCATCACTTTCAGTGAAAAGTGAGTATGTCCGAGAAATTCCTTTCCTAAACTTTTGTACTGTAACTTTCTTTTTTTCCACCTAAATTTTGTACTTGAAAATTTTGTTTTCACTAATTTAAGATTTACTTCTGTATTCTCTTTCTTTCCTTTTAAAGTCTTTGATGGTATCTAAAGCCGTTTTTCCTTTCAAGATGACATCTTCTTCCACAATCCACACGTCCCTTCCTTTTGTAGGAGAGAATCTTCCTCAGTTCTTCCTCACACCATCAATACTTTCGTAACTTAAGCTTTATTTGAACGGAAGGATGGATTTGAAGAAATAAATTTAAAGATGAATGGTAAATAGTTTGAATTAAGAAAAAGATGGTCTGATATATGTTTATTTGAGAACAAATTGTGAAAATTTATGTATGGTGTGATGAATAAAATAAATAAAAAGAATGTTTTAATGAATATTATATTTTAAAAAATGTTTCAAAATATAAATTAAAATTAAAATTTACTTAAAGAAAAAATATAAATATAAATAAAATATTTTGAATAAATATTAAATTTTAAATTATTTTAATTATATATATTTAATATATATAATATAAAAATGTATACAAACATATTATATTATATATATATATATATATATTAAAATATAATTAATATATAAAATAATAAGTTATTATAATTTCTTTTGCAAATCTTCATATATGTGAAGAGAAAGCTTAAGAGGAAAAAGTTTTTTGGTTTTTGTGTTTTAACGATATTTATGAAAGTTTGTGAATGATTTGATTGATTTGATAAATAACAAAAATTTATAATAGATAAAATTTGAAGATTACTAAATTATCTATGATGATAAAAGTAAAATAAAATGAATTTTGGAGAGATTAAAAGTTTTAAATTTTAAAAAGGAACACACACAGCACATATCACAACTACACACAACACACACCACATATATCAAAACTAGTTAGCTAATCGGTTTTGTCACTCTCTCACACACTACACATAGCACACACATAACTACACACAACAAACACACACACACCCCATAACTGGTTTTGTCACACACTCACTACACACAACACAACACACACTTGACTATCATGCACAACTTACCTTTTGATTTTATGAACGTATATCGTGTGAAGGATTGCTAAGGATGACAGAATGTCAAGGAGGGATGTTGGATAAAGCTTTTGCTTCTAGAATTAATATTCTTATAACTTTGGGAGGTGCCGTAATGAAATTAAGCATTTCTTCTAACCTTTTCATATACATTATTAGTTGATTTTCTAAATTCCAAAAACAATGACAGGTACCATTTTTGCCTTTGCTAGAGTAGACATCATGCGGGAGATACTAAAGTTCTATTCTTTATTTATGGGGTTTATTATCATATCCATGTTTTTTTTGTTTCATTTTTCACATTTTCTCCTAATATGGTGTTGTTTTTTGGTTATGAGTCTTTCATAGCTCATAGTCATGGATTCTATGCATTCTTTCTTTGACTTTGTTTCTTTCATAATGCATGATATCATATTGATTTATTGTTATACATCTCCTTCCATAATTTTATTCTTGGATATTCTTTTGCTTCATTTTGATTTTATATTTACATTATTTGAATTAAAATGTTTAAACTATGACCATGTATGGGTAAAAATGCAACCACTGTTTTTGTGATCTGCATTTACTACTTTGTTTGTGTTTTCCACAATAGTGCCCCATTTTTTCTTTACAAATGTAAACTTTTGAATTACGTTGACAGGTACTACTCAAAGACTAGGCACGTCGAAATACTAGCTTTAAAAATAAAGGAAGGAACTGATTTTGTGGAAGGGGTTGAGTTCAATCTATGACATGGATGTAAACTCCATTTTCAATTAATTTGTCACAATTGCTAATTTTATATATGTTAATTCCATATTTGAGAATGACATATTACCTATGTAATCTACTTTTTATGTTCTTGATGTTCTTAAGCTTGGACTTATGAATTGTAATATAGATTTGCGATAACAAATTTGTGATCCAAGGATGTTTTCTATGCTATCAATTGCTTAGGCTGATTTTGTTGGGAACAAAATACTCAATTATGGCAAGTTCGTAGACGTGATAATTCACTTGCAAAGAATGGAGAATGATGAATATTTCCAAAAGCATTCATGTGTTCTAACAAAGACTAGATTCACTATATTGAGTTTGGCGAGCTAAAGACAACATTAGTAGATGAGTAGAGAGAAAATGACATTGTTGTATTGGATGACAAGATGGATTATACATGGTGAGGTAATACATTAGTCCCTTATTTATTTTTTTAATTTGATTACTTTTTGGGTTGAATTTCAATAGATAGTACGGACAAATCAACTTGTTGAATTCACTTATGACCTATATAAGTTGGTTTTAAGAGAGTTGATAAACACTTGATATTTCTAAGTGCGAAAAATAGTGATATGAATTTGGAAACTCACTATCTGAATTACATAGTTTGTAGTTGGTGTTTGAAGATTTTGAAATCTTGGAGCAAAGTCTTGCTTGCTTATAACTAGAAGAACATGTGTTTGGTTGGCTAGGGAGAGCCTCCATCAAGTTTGGTTGTTCTTGTGCTTCTATGTGGTTCATGATGTGATTCTGGGTCTGTAACTGAGATTATTACATTGTAGGGGATAAGATTCTTGTGGGATTCAAGTATCTTGGTGTTTTGTTTTATTAAAAAGTGTAATCTTTGAGGAATTTTGTAAAACTTTTGATATAGTGCATGATTAGGCTTAGGTTGTCCTGATAAATTGGATGTAGCTTAAGTATTGAGTGAACCAGTATAAAAATCAATGTGTGATCCTATCTCCCTTATCTTATACATCATTTAAATCTCAAGAAAACTCACTAAATCAATCTTTGTAAGGTGTCTATGTGTTTTTACGTTATCTGGTAATACAACTAAGTTGGATATATTGATTGAAACAAATCTTGTTGGATAAAGAATGTTATTTGAGTAATTTGATAAAGAATGTTATTAGTTGATTGATTTTATCTTTTAATCTGTTGAATCATATTGTGTGAACAGATTAATCTATTATTTTTGTTTTTCGTCAACTGAAAAGTGTGATTTTGTCGCAATACATCTCTGATTTACTGGTCAATTTAATTTGTTTTAAAAGGGTTTTCATAAGTTTTAATTGGACATATTTTTAATACTCATCCAATTCAACCCCCTTCTTGGCTTAGAACGATCTTTTAAACCTACAATAGTATTAAGAGCAACAAAATAAGATGATTCAAAAGCTTATTTTCTATCAAATATACTTTGATATTATTCATAATTAACTTGATATGTTACTATTTTTGGTATATTATTGCTCATCATTTTGTTATGTATTAGCTTATCCTTGTACTTGTGTGTTTTGTTTTCTTTCTAACGCGATGATCTTATATTTTTATATATGGGAGCAGTGTTTGAAGCTAAGGGTAAAAGTAGAGTAGCACAGAAACTAGAATGAACACTAAGAATTAGTATAAAATTATCTTAGATAATCCATTTAAAAAAATTAATAAAGTTCCTCTTTTATGTTTTGAAATACTAATAAGTTCATTTTGAATGTATTTTAAAAGGTAATTTGATCTAACTTTAAGAAATTTGGGCTGTTACAAGTAATTATTTATCAAAAAAAATTTATGTAAATTGGTTTTTTAGTAATTAATAGTAAAGAAATTGATGGTCAAACAATTTTTAAATATTAAATATTACTAAATTTTATTATTCGTACCTAACTTCACATTAAAATCACTATACCTAATTTCAGAAGCAACATTAATTTAAAATTCTCGTTCAGGCTAGTCTCCATGCTTTGAGCATCATTTGTGTAAAAGGAGCGGGTAGGTTTGCGTTGGCTGAACTAATAAAAAATCTTACAAAGTCCAAGTGTTTAGAGAACACTCCGGAATATTTCATATTGGGCAATATTAATGTCACCTGTGACGTATATATTTACCTTTTTGTGCTGTCCTAGTTATTTATTTGTATGAATGAATATAATTATAAATATTGAATTAATGTAATTATAAATATCGAGTTAATGTTATGATGGTTCTGAAACCAGGGGAAAGTGATATTGAAATAACTATCTGTTTTATATAAATTTGGTATTTCACAAATATCTATTAGGAAGATTGATATTCTATAATTTTTGCATTAAATACTTTTGTACTAGAATTTCATTTAAAATTAGAATTAGTTTATATTTTAAATTTGGTCAATTTTAATTTTAAAATTTTAAAATTTTAAAATATTAAAATTAAATTAATATATTTATTTTAATTAAATAATGTTAATTTTTTTAATATGTTAAACGTATTTTAAGTTAATATTGAAGTTATTTATACTGTTTATACATTTCTAATTCAATATTCATTACGAAATATGTTTTTAAAAAAAATTAATATAATTAGATAAAAAAGACTACATTTATTTATATTTAAAATTTAAAAACAAAAATATATATCTAAAATTTTAAATAAAAACAAATTTTAATTTTAAATCGAGATTTATGGTCTAAAATCATTCTTAACCATTTATATCATAACATCTAAATAGGTAAAGTAACACAGGGTAGGTGATTATTAAATAACCTTTTTATTTTATTTTAGTGGACTACAGCATTTTATACATAATATGTACCATTAATTATCATTGATATTCAATGTCTTTTGCGAAAGATGTTTTTATTATTATAAAATTAAGAAGGGTAAACTATAATTAAGGATGCCACGTTGAAAGCGTGGTGATATGAAATAATTTTCTATTTTAATGGAATTCTGAGGGTTAACCAGATAGCATTGAACACACCTTGAGCTGTTGAAATGGGCCGAAATGTTTTGTGCACATTCTGCTGTCAAAGATGTTACGAGGCTTCTTGAGTTTTCCAAAACTCTAGCTAAGGGCTGAAAATGGATGCTTCTACTCAAAGTTATTCAAGTTTTCAATAAAATATCATGCCATGCGGTGTTGCTCTTGCTTTCCTCAGGGTTTAGTTTTCTTAACTTATTTTCTCTAATTGAATTCTGTCCAGTTGGAATTTGATATCAATATTGTTTTGGCCTGATTTACGTGGAAGTTGTAATAAAGATTATTTTCTTTTTATATTTTATAATATTAATTCTATCTTTTATAATATAATTATTTATTAAAATTTTTAAAATTAATGTTTATTTTTATTTATTTTCTATAAAATTGTTTATTTTTTTTTATTTATCAAAAATTAATTTTTTTATTCATTTCACTTTATTTGTAATAAATATAAATTTATTTTATATATTAACTTAATAATATTATACTATTATCATTAGTAACAAACTATCATTCATATTTAAAAAATTATACACACAAACGCTATTGTTGTAACATCCCATTTAAATAATAACATAATTAAATGAAATCTTACACCGAATAAATATAAAGAGCCAAGTTGCGGAGTATAAGGTCACTCCTTACAGTTATTCAAGGTACTTAAAAGAAAATATTAAAGCTCACTACAATGCCTACAACCCAAAAGGAGTAAGAGATAGCCAGTATTCAAAATAAAGCCTTAGGGACAATACAATACACGGATCTTAGTCCTAAAGAAAAGCCCAAATAAAACGTGAAGTCCAGCCCAAGTAGACTATGCAGCGAAGTCATCTCTCTCCTGTTGACCACGAGTACCTCTCGCATCTGCTCCCATCAATAAATTGATGATCATCGCAAAGGTAGAAGAACAACATACAAGGCAATCAAACAAGCAAAGAGTAAGCTAGAGCCAAAAAGATTTCATCATGCAAACAGATATACTTTCACAGTCCAATATACACAGATCATCCAAGCATGTTATGACCTTCAAATCAATACACTAAGACTCGACTCGACTCATCCGGATACATA
>Ga0209589_1009256_pt1 | contig 14968 bp, 10 predicted proteins | sample CowpeawhiteBW_FD_187525 | JGI IMG/M metagenome (GOLD analysis project Ga0209589, IMG submission 187525) | Root nodule microbial communities of legume samples collected from California USA - Cow pea white BW (SPAdes) (version 2) | ecosystem: Host-associated > Plants > Roots > Nodule | place: USA... | reverse complement strand
ACTTTTTTTACCATTAAATCTGATTCATAAATTTGTTTCTGGTCCTACAAGTGTTAGAAGTGATTTTGTGGGGATTTTGTTATTGGCAATATTAATGAAAGAACTGTATTGTACGTGTTCAGAGGGATTTTCTAGAATCAGAGCATAGCACCACTATTCAACCCAATATTTGGTTCGCTATGGCTGCTACACTAAACTGTTCCAGTACAGTAGCCCTTGTAATGGACACATAGCACTCTATCTATACCACTTGAGTGACTTCATCCAGACTTTACCCAATATAACTAAGTTTTCCGAGGAATGGGCTAGGTGTTTTTATTCTGTCTTAAAAATTCCCTCCTACTACCTATTGGCCCTTGCATATAAAGTTGCTCATAAAATATGGGCACCAATATCTTGTAATTTTCTATTATAATTGCCACATATTTTCTTGAAAATAATATGTATATTTTAAATAATATGATGTACTTATTTATAATAGGCTCAACCATGGAGTCTATCTAGGTAGTTTATTTTTTCCAAGCATCTGATCATTAAAATATCTATATTGCCACCATATTTGATTCAAGAACTATAGTTATAAGCCTTGGCTATACAGATTCCAAGTCCTGGTGGCTGTGACTTCTCAACAAGTACAATTTCTTACTTTATTAACCACCTAAAGAATTCAATTCACAATGTTTATCTTCATCTTTTTATATTCATCTTTGAATCCAGGTTTGGAACAGTTTTTCAAAATATCTACATGAGATATTTAACATTTTTTTATCAATCTAGATTTTCTAAAATTTCTTGCTTCGTGCGTTAACTTAAAAAGAGAATTTCTTAAAATTCCTAATCCATGAATGGATAATAATATGAGGTCTTAGCCACCAACAAACAACTATCTTCTAATTCTTCATATTTCAGTTTATAATAGTATAATTCTAGAGTGAAAATAATTGGTAGTAAGTAATAATTACATAATATGAATTATTGTTACTTTAATTTTACTAAGTATATTATCAATCATTTATATGTTCACGTTGTTACGATTACCATGTCTCTCAAGTGCTAGGCCTCCTAAGACTTTATCGGGTTCACACCCGTAATTTTATTTCTTAAACTTAATTTCCTTGATTGTGTTGCTATAAAATAGTATAATAGGACTTATATTGGTGCTTTTGCATCAACCAAATTATGTGATACCTATTCTCTTGTGGTAATGGTTGTTTGTCAATTATTATTAAGTGAAGAGTTTTGCTTGTAGATTACTCGGAGGAACTTTTATTCAAGTTAAATGATTCAAGAAGATATAGAGGAACAATGGATCAACAATTTAATGCCCGTTTGTAGAGGAGATTTCTTCACACGTCGTTTCCTCTCTGATGGGACTCAATTTTGGAAACTTCTGATCACATCCGCATTTCATAAAGAGTCATGTTCCAAAGATGAAAGTATTCCTTTGCAACTACCTTATAGAAGCAATTCCATGAATTCAGAGGATTCATTCGCTGAGACAAGCAATCTCAAGGTTCAGATTGAAGAAGTTTAGTGATTTGGTTGTGGGAATAGCCTGTAGCAGTGTTGTTGGACTTCGGGATGCTTCTCAATTCCCTCCACGAACTTGCATCTTCTGATCCTGATCTTGTATGGATTCTCTTAGCTGACAAATATTACACTAAATATAAAGCAAATTTGCTTTATATTTAGCTGGATATTGCTTTCACATGATTTACTCTCAGCATCAAATGTATAGCTAAGATCTGAATTAACGTGTAAACATTTTTCTGGCTTTTCTATCCCATTGATTCATCATCCTTTCTATCCTATCTTATTATGTTTGGTGTTGATTTAGATTAATTTATAAATGCTTTTTTTTGCATAGAAATTAACATTTTGGAATTATTTCAGAAGAGAATTGTTTGTAACACTCTTTTTGACACATTTTTTGTAATTCCTTTACATTCAATTTAGTAAAAATTTACAAAATTTTATTTTCTTGCATGTTCGTAACAAATGTGGCATCTTTTCAATCTTTTGTGGTTGTTCAAGCCTCGGCTTTAAGTAATATGGTTAAGACATTTCCTCTTTTTAACAATTAACTTACAAATTGGCTTGCATAGTTTCCATGAATTAGTTTAGAGATAAAAATCTTTTTCGGTTCCTCCATTACAACAAGCAAGAATTTGCTATAACCACTATGCTAGGGATGAGTTAGGGATTTGCTACAACTAGTTTGTTAGGCATTAGCTAGGGATTTGCTACAAACATTTTGCTAGGGATTAGCTAAGGATTTGCTACAAACAATTTTCTAGGGATTAGTTAAGGATTTGCTACAAACATTTTGTTAGGGATTAACTAAGGATTTGCTACAAACATTTTGCTAGGGATTAGCTAGGGATTTGCTACAACTAGTTTGTTAGGGATTAGCTAGAGATTTGCTACAACTAGTTTGCTAGGGATTGGCTAGGAATTTGCTACAAACATTTTGCTAGGGATTAGCTAGGGATTTGCTACAAACATTTTGCTAGGGATTAGCTAGGGATTTGCTACAACTAGTTTGCTAGGGATTGGCTAGGGATTTGCTACAATCTTTTTGCTAGGGATTAGTTAGGGATTTGCTACAACTAATTAGCTAGGGATTAGCTAGGGATTTGCTACAACCATTTGGCTAGGGATTAGCTAGAGATTAGTTACGGAGTAGTTCCCTAGCGACTTAGCTACCTATAATTTAGACGATTTAGTATCCTCGCTATTTCCTCGTTATTCCCTCGCTGAATGATTTATCTTGGGATGGATTTAGAGGGATTAGCGATGGATTAGCTTGGGATTATTCCCTCGCTAATCTTTGAATTTGTTGTAGTGAATTATGCTATTTGAATTCCAAACACAACTTGTTCTTTTATTTATAAATATGTTTATAGTTCCTTTTTCTTGATCAATAACTTGTTCTAGTAGTTGAGAGCTTGGTGGTTAACATTGCACTCACCATTGTTTGGTTATGTAAGATCACTAGCATGTAATCTTTACATAATGGAGATGTTCAATGGAGTGCTAATAGATATTGAAGAATCTCACCTAATTAATGTAAGCCCCCCTTATTGATTCTTTCTATATATTCGTGCTAAGAATTTGATTGATGGAGGGTTCAAATATCTACATAATAGTTGTTATTGTTAGTTTTGAAATGGTGAGTTTAGCCAAGAAGGGGGGGGGGGGTTGAATTGGCTTTCTAAAACTTTTTCGAAAGCTTAAAACCTTTTTCAATTGAATCTAATAGATTGGAATGTTTGGATGTAAATGTAGCAGACCAGTACACTTTCAGTCGATTAAAATATAAAACAGCAGACTAAATTGTTCTTGATGCTATGAAACAGTCGATTCAAAATACAAATCAGTCGGCTAAAATATTGGAGAATTATGAAAAATGCAGAATTCACGAATTCAACTCAAACAACAATCTTTTACATACAAGACATGTTCCAATAAGTATTTATAATAAGTATAAAGCCTCAGATTACACAAGAACGCATTAAATCACACCAAAGATCAAATTGCTAGGTTTTCTTGAGTTTTTAAAGAGTTTCAAAGAGAGTGAGATGAGGGAAAGAAGAATGCAAAGCTGTTTTTATACTGGTTCACTTAATCACAAAGCTACATCCAGTTTTCCAGGACAACCTCAGCCTGGTTTCCACTATATTCAAAAGTTTTACAGATCAAACACCAAGATTACACTTTTGAACATAAAGCACACAAGATTTTTGACTCACACAAAAATCTAGAACCACAACCTACAAGAATCACACTTGCAGACTTGAAATCACATAAGGCAAACCATTCAGAGGCACAAGAACGTCCAAACCTGATGGTGGTTGTCCCTAGCACACCATACATGAGTTCTTCAAGCTATTCACAAGCCAAAATGCCTCCAAGATCAACCAAGATCTTCAAACACGAGTTGCAGTTGTGTATTGCAGAGAGAGAACGCTTTTTAGAGATGAATGTCACGATTTCGTTCAGAAAAACTCAGATTCAAACCTCTTCTCGCGAAAACACAGCTTATATAGTCTGATTTAAGTGAAAACAGTCGATTGAATTTTCCGTACAGACAACTGATTTCACCTGACTTAAATCAAATCAGTCGATTGAAAAATAATTCAACTGACTGAAAGCATTCATACCAGAAACTATATACAACAAGCCTTTTAACCTTTTAGAACCCATTTTAATAGATTAAAACAGACACACTAAGGCACACAAGACATCTAACCTATGTCATATAGCCTATCAACAAAGTATAACACTAACACATTACATTTAACATGTTATATACATATTTAACACACTAAAACTTAATCTTCAAGAGGATCTTCATCAATTTTTATCAATCTTCATCAAGCACTTAAAATCTTCATGCACATGGCTTTATCAATTCTTTGCTTCAAGCTTGCTTGTGCCAATAGTTATTCACCCAAAATCCCATAGAGATGTGTGAAGAGTGCACATATTTTATTAAATGAAAACTCCTAGACACAATTGGTTGATTTTGGCCTATGCTGATACCTATTTAATGTATTTCCAACCATCATTTTAACCGTGTATAGACCACTACAACATTGCAACTAGATCAGACAAATGTTATGATAGTCTTGGTTGTCTTCTCTAACATGTAATCTTTATATAATGGAGATGTTCAATGGAATGCTAATAGATATTGAAGAATCTCACCTAATAACTGTAAGCCCCCTTTATTGATTCTTTCTATATATTTGTGCTAAGAATTTGATTGATGGAAGGTTCAAATAACTCATAATGGTTGTTATCCACCCAAAATCCCATAGAGATGTGTGAAAAGTGCACATATTTTATTAAATGAAAACTCATAGACACAATTGGTTGATTTTGGCCTATGTTGATACTTGTTTAATGTATTTCCAACCATCATTTTAACCGTGTAGGGACCGCTACAACATTGCAACTAGATCAGACAAGATTTTATGTTATGATAGTCTTGGCTATCTTCTCTAACATGTAATCTTTACATAATGGAGATGTTCAATGGAATGCTAATAGATATTGAAGAATCTCACCTAATGATTGTAAGCCCCCTTTATTGATTCTTTCTATATATTCGTGCTAAGAATTTGATTGATGGAGGGTTCAAATATCTACATAATAGTTGTTATCCACCCAAAATCCCATAGAGATGTGTGAAGAATGCACATATTTTATTAAATGAAAACTCATAGACACAATTGGTTGATTTTGGCCTATGTCGATACCTATTTAATGTATTTCCAACCATCATTTTAACCATGTAGGGACCGCTACAACATTGCAACTAGATCAGACAAGATTTTATGTTATGATAGTCTTGGATGTCTTCTCTAACGTGGTGGCTATATACAGTGATGTTTATGCCTTTATTAAGCAGAACCAAATTTCCCGTGAATGATTTCCATCATTCTAGATGAGAGAAGCTGAATTCGATGGGTTGATTTTAATATGGGTTTTTTTAGAGTATTCGATGGGTTGATTTGAATAAACAGAGAAGCTACCTCATGTACAAAAGTGCTTCAGAAGTGTTGCAGTCTACAACATGCATTCATCCTCCTCTGTAATTTGCCATTTGTTGTAGTAGTTGAAAGTTGTTTTGAATAATACTCTCTATCCCTTTTCTTGATTTGTTCTTCCTCAAATGTAATAATACGAAACCTTTGTTGACATTTGTATGTATTGTATTGAGTGAAAAGGAATAAATTAGTTAAAGAAATGGTATACGTTCAAGAATTGGACGAGATAAAAATATCATATATGTAATTGTAATAATAAAATATAATAATATAAATAAATAATTTATTCAAATATAACAATAAAAATATTAATTTTCTTAATCTAAATTAGTCGTGCATAAACACGGATCTCATACTAATAAACAACTAAAAGTATCTCTCGAATTGTTTTATTTATGGAAACACCTATTTATATACATATTTAATTAGAACATATTTTCTCCTAGTGTCACATTAATAAATCTCAAACTTTCCAAAATTAGAAAGTAAATTATATAAGCATATTACCTCCTAGACATAATGATCCAATGAAAACTTAATCATTGTTTGTATAATTAGCTATTTCACAAACCAACCAAGGCACATATATCTTCACATTTATAACATATATTCACATTACCGCCATTAAGTTGGCTTGTGAAAGTTTTGAAACAAAAATTCTTTTATCGCAAGAGTTTTCGTAAATATATTACAATCTCTACGATAGGAATATAAGATGGTTGAATATTATTTATCGAAATCTCATCACAAATAAAGGAGTAATTAATCTCAATATGTTTTATTTGTATATAGAAAATCCGGAATTTATAAATAGTTTATTCACTATTACAATAGAGTTGGATAAAGTATCTCAATCCCTTAAATTCTTAATCCACATGGTGTTAGTCATGGAGATATTATGCTTCAATGATGGGTTGAAATACTATGTATTACTTTTAAGTCTTCCAAGAATTTGTAGGTCTCGGTTATTAAAAAACTGAAGCATTTAGTACTATTGTGCCCGATTCTATGGGAATAAAGAACTGAAGCATTTAGTACTATTCTGCTTCGGTTCTATGAGAATCGATGCCATGACCCAAATAAAATAATTAAAAAAATGGCAATTTTGTTAATTTAACGAACTTCAAAGCGACTGCAGCCTAAACCTCTATATTCAAATTAAAAATTTTAAAATAGTGAAAATTTTGAAAAATTTTAGAGCCACTGCGCTTCGGCTCTTTAGGAATGAAGTAAAAAGCCCATTATGCTTTGGTTATTTGGACAATAGCTACATAAAAGTTCACTTAAACTACAAAAATTGTATATAACAGTCATGACTAACGTGTCTTTAATTTAATCATAGTTGTGGTTAGCACAAACATTTTATGTCAAAGGAATAAACAATGCAAGTTCAAATTATATATCCTAAGGTTATATATTTTTTAATCCTTAAATTAATTATTTGGCTTAAATACACATTTATTTTCGTCGCTTTTGTTCAATTGGGTCCACATTCTGTTTTAGTGTTCAATTAGGTCATAATTTTCGTCATTTTTTGTCAATTTAGTCCTTTTTTTAACGGTGTTTAAATAGTTAACGTCAATGAACAATGCATGTCACGTGTCAATTTATATATATATTTTCTTTTTAATTTTAAAAATTTTAAAATTTTAAAGAAAATTGTGCATGAGTCAAGTTACCACTGTGCCATGTATCAAGGTCAGTTCCATGTGTCAGTTTGTGAGTGTGTTATTTTCTTTTGTTCAATTTAGTCCCTATATTTGTTTTTTTGTTCAATTCATTCTCTATATGTTACTTTTGTTCAATTTAGTCTCAATTCTTGTTAATATGAAATAATTTTATCCTTTTCAAATTGAGACCAAATTTAATTTTTTTATAGACAACTAATATTTTTTTTTCTAAAATTGACATTTTTATTAAGTATTTTTAAATTTAATTATAAATTATTAGATTTAATTATAAATTGAATATAATTTATAGATTAATTGTTAAATGTTAAATATAATTATTAAATGTTTTCCTTTAATAATTATATTCTAAAATACAAATATTTTTAAAATTAACATTTAAATATAAAATATTTTAAGTTTTAATATCTAAAACACAATAAAAATATTAATTGTTTTAGATTTCAATGTCAATTTTAGAAATGTTAGTATTTAATAATTATATTTTAATAATATTTAATAATTATATTTTAATAATATTTTAAATAAAATATTCTATTTAATAATTAAATCTAATAATTTATAATTGAATTTTAAAAATAATTAATAGAAATGTCAATTTTAATAAAAATATTAGCATAATATTTATAAAAAAATAAATTTAGTCTTAATTTAGAAGAAACAAAATTGTTCCACTTTAACAAAATATTAGACTAAGTTGAACAAAAATAACGAATATAAAGTCTAAATTGACAAAAAAGAATAACATAACCACAAACTGACACATGTTAGTAACATTGACACGTGGCACAATAGTGACTTGACACATGGACAATTTTTTTAAAATTTAAGTTTTTCAAAAAAGAAATTACAAAAACAGAAAAAGAAAATAGGAGTTGACACGTGACATGCACTTATTACAAGAAAATGTCTCATTAGTAACAAATTGGCTTAAATATACATTTGGTCCTTATTTTTGTCAAAATTATTCAATTTGGTCCCTATTTTCGTTGTTTGTTCAATTTGGTCATCATTTTTGTAAAATCGCATTCAATCGAGTCCTTTTGGCAAACGGTGTTAAAATTGTTAACGGAACAATGACATAGTGGAACTGTCTGGGTTACGTGTCAAATTTTTTGCAGTGACGTTGGCACAATGAAATTTTATGGCCGTTGTAGGTTTAAAAGTTAGTGAAATTGATTTGGGGAAGAAATTAGGGTTTGAGAGGTTTGAAGCAAAATTGTGGCCAGCAAGAAACTTGTGCACAATCCAATTGGTGATTCGGAATTCGTGTTTGAGAGGTATGTCTCGTCACCATTCGTCTTCCTCCTCTTGCTGTAATAGTTGGGGGCAACCAAATTGTGGTGGGTCTCATATTCGTGGTTCCAAGGGTATGGGTTTAATCCCCATTTGCAAATGTGGAGAAGTTGCAGTGCTTCGAGTGGCAAGAACTTCGAATGAACCTGGTTGACGCTCCAATCTCGAATGACAACCTCCAAGCGCAATCTCGAAGCTTCAATCGTAAATCACTCTCCAAGCGCAATTTCCCCTCTTCACGAACCCTAATTGATGAACAACAAACTCCACCACCCAAGAACCCTAACTTTCCCCTTTCTCACCAAGCCTAATTTTTCCTTATCTCTCGAGCTCTCGAATGCACTATTTCAGTTTTTCACTCAACGACAACTCTCGCTGTAGTAAACCCTCAATTCAAACTTTTTAATTTTTTTCACTTTACCATGTTTTATCTTTTTACGTAATTCAAACTTTTTTCCCTAATCTCTTTTTAACGAAACATTGTGCCAACGTGTGTCATCATGTATTCAAAATTTTGACACGTAACCCAAACAGTTACACCGTGTCACTATGCTATTAACAATTTTAACACTGTTTGCCAAAAGGACTCGATTGAATGCGATTTTACAAAAATGAGGACCAAATTGAACAAACAACGAAAATAAGGACCAAATTGAATAATTTTGACAAAAACAGGGACCAAATGTATATTTAAGCCTAACAAATTTTAGTGGCCAAAAGTTGTTAGTCACTATAGTGACCAATTTAGATATCAATTTACAAAATTAAAAATTATAATTGGTCACTAATTAATTAGAGACCAATTTAGTAACTAAGTCATTTTATTAGCCAAAACCTAGGTAACTAATTTTTAGTAACAGTTTCCTTTGGTAATCAATACCATGGTACCTAATTTTAAAAACCAATTTAGTGACCAATTATAATTTTTTATTTATAATAGTAACTATTTCAGTAACCAATAATTTTTTACTTTGTAAATTGATATCTAAATTAGTCATTATAGTAACTAACAACTTTTCGTCACTAAGATGAGTTACTAATGAGACATTTTCATGTGGTGACTGTTAATTATTCATCGTTAACAAAAAGGACCAAATTGACAAAAAATGACGAAAATTATCACCTAATTGAACACTAAACCAAAATGAGGAACAAATTGAATAAAAATGACGAAATAAAGACTAAATGTGTATTTAAGTCTAATTCTTTTGTGTAGAGGTTGTATGATATTAATTTTTTTCATCATTTATTTAGTGTAATAAGCATATTAATTACTTGCTTTGAATGTGGGTATCATATCATGTAGTGGATAAGTTTATCATTCAGGCAGGAATTCATGAAAACTGGATAAGGATAAACACTTATAACATGTGCATGAATTATGTGATTTGAGAAACTCTACTCTATCATTGTTTTATGTGTTTGAGAATCCATCACCTATATCAAGGAAGGATATGATCCAAATATTAGCTTTTTATTTTAAGTTAGATTATCTTTTCTATTTAATAGATACTTATTTTTGTAAGGCCCAATTATTTTCTGCCCATTTTATTTTAGAGGCTGTCCAATCTTTTGGGCCTACATGGGGTTGGCCCAATTCAAAATTTGACCTAAGGTACCCCAAAACCCTAACTAGTAACCACTCTTTGTAAAACAGATCCCTCACATCTCTTAGAGCAGCTGCCGTCATCCTCTGCCAGGGTTTGGAATCGTCATAGCTTTAGCAAGCTCAGCCTCATTCTTCCGTTCCGCGTAAGTTCCTCCTAACTCAAACTCTTTGTTCTTTTGTTTTTCCCGTATGTTCTCAGATAGAGCTTCCTAATGAGCTCGTTTTCGGAACCTGTCCACTGTTTTTCAGCTCGCAAAGCTGTCCCGTGAGCTATTGTTCTTCACTGTTCAAGTGTCAAAGCTTTGGCTAGTCCAAGTACGGGAAGCTAGACCATTCGTGTGTGCATGATAAAGAGTGTGGTTTGTTTATCTGTGCGTGCTTAGAATATTATTGAATGTATATGGACTCGTTTTGTGTGATTGGTATGGAAATGTGTTGTATTTGGAGTTGCAGATGTCAAATAGTGGGGGAAACCTGTTATTTTCGCCCAGGCGGGCTCATCTCGCCTAAGCGAGATTTACAGGTCCTCACCCAGGATTTTTCTCTCGAATACTCGCCTAGGCGAGTGGATGGTGTTTTGTGCGAAAGTCCATCTCGCTCAGGCGAGATGGCCTCGCCTAAGCGAGCCTTCGCGAAGCTCCCAGGTTCCTCAACGCAGTCTAGCCTAAGCGAGAGCCTGCTGCTTGAGCGAGGGCACTCCCCTCGCCTGAGCGAATGTCTCTGGCTTGAGCGAGACCCGCTGCGGGACGCGCTGTTTATCTCTGTTTAATGGTTGTGAACTGTTTGTGGTATGATTCTGCCCTAATTAAAGTATGAGACTTGTAAAGAGAATGAAAATCTTTAGATATTGAATTGTATGTATGATTTTGGTATGTGATGGGTATGAAACTTAAATGAGAGGGTTGGTACAAAAGAGACATGGTTGTGGTGTGATGATGCAAATCCGTAGTCGTGCTCTAGGAGGAGTGAGATGATGTTGATCCCGCTGGGATATACGAATGAGTATGAGTTATAAAGGTGGACCTGAGGTTATATGCATGATGAGTATTCCCTTGTTGATTGATTTTCGATATAGTTCGTGTCAATGCGTAATTCCTTGGAGTCTCTAGGTGAGACTTTTCAGGGTCGTGCTTCAGTGGTCGGGACGTAATTCCATGGCCCTTGTTAGTGGGTGCCCATGGTGGTGCCCCATCTGTATAACTAGGTAAGGATTCAAGGTAAGGACTGCATCTTGACACTCTAAGGGACCAGTTAGTCTCACTTAGAGCGGACTGAATCCTGTGGTGAGAGTAGCAGGAGGCCTGAAATTCATTAAGGGCTAACCTTGTGGTGAGGGAAATTGATTCAATGAAACACTTGTAACACATAGCTCGGGGGTGAGCAAAGTGTCCGCTGAATCTGACCAAGTTATATATATATATATATAAATATATCCGGATGAGTCGAGTCGAGTCGTAGCGTATTGTTTGGAAGGTCGTAACATGCTTGTGCGATGTATGTATGCTGGACTGTGAAAATGTATCTAAATCCATTGATGAAATGATTTTATGCTCTAGCTTACCCTACTTTTGTTGTTGTGTGTTTTGCTGTGTGGTACTCTCTGTTGCGATGATCATCAACTTGTTGGTGTGAGCAGAGACGAGGAACACCCGTGGACAACAGGGAGGTGGCAATTTCGCTGCATAGTCCGCGTGGATTGGACTTTAGTTTCTTTTGGGCTTTTCGTTAGGGCTATGGCCCATGTATTCGTTGTTCTTGGATTTGTATACTTTTAGTCAAACGTTATCCTATTTCTGTTGGCATCATAGTGTGCCCAGTTTTGTAGGGGTGGTGTTAAGAACCCCAAGACTGCGTTATTATACTATTTTATGTGTGGCGTTTCTTTTAATTATACGTATTAATTAAATGGGACGTTACAATTTTAACTTGAAAATGTTTATTATGTACGAGAAATGTTATATTTGAGATGCATAAATAATTTTTATTTTTCATGTTTTTGATTTTATGCAAAAAAAAGAATCAGTTTAAATAAATAAAAAATAAATAAATTTACGTATATTACTCCATTAATAGCAATAAATTAATGTTTGTTATTCTAGTTATAAACGTAATTTTTATAAACTAATTAAAAAATTTACATATGATGTTCCATCTACAAACATAAATTTACATATGTTGTTCTACCGATAAACATAAATTTAAGTATCTTAATCCATAAAAAAATAAATTTACATCGAAAATATAAACAAATATAAATTTACGTGTTTCACAATTATGTTTGACCAAACATAACGAACATAAAATAATAAACATATAAAAAAACTTTTTTTTAGTGAATAATATATATAATTTAAAATGTGAAAACTAAATTCTAAATTAGGAATATATAAAAATCATCACACATAATTATTCTTATTTAAATAATAGAACCATGATTTATTTCAAAACATGAGAATACACCTCCCATTATGTGTAAATATTCCCTCACCATTAAACATTTTCTAACACTTATCTGTCTTTATTTTCCTTACTAACATAAGGTTTGTGCTCATGATTTTCCTTTGGGTTATGAGCATAAGCGAATGCAGGAAGATAGTTTCCCTCAGCGATTAAACATGGTCAGAGTTTCTCCAAATTCGTGCAAGGATGCTACCAATGATTGACTGACACACAGTTGAAACAGCAGCAGGTACAGCAGCCAGGGGATCCCCAAAGTGCTTCATTGCCAAAACAACCCCAAGAATTGAGTTCTACAAAATCCCATCAAATAACAGTCATCATAAATGAAATGGTTTTTATTCCTAGAAGATGAATTTAAACTTGATTTATTTTTATAAAATTAGTTTGTAAAGAAAGAATTTGATGGTGTTTTAAGGAAGGATCGATCGGAAATGGAATTTAAACGTAACTTAATTATCTTTATAAAATCTATTTATAAAATAAAAATTACATAATATGACTTAATGCTTCACAAATGGTAATGGACAATTATTTTTCATTAACTTGAGATGTTATTAAAAGGGACATAAACTTTATACCTTCATGCCAACCTGAGTGGATATGGTTCGTGATGATGACAAATCTAGCCCAATCAATCTTGCAAAAACGTAGCCAAAGAAAAAGCCAGAAGCATGAAGAACAAAGGTGGCTAAAATAACTTCTCCACCACACACAAGGATTGCTGAAGAACTCTGAGCAATAGCATTTCCACATAAAATTGCCACACTTGTTACTGCAAACGGTGGCATCATCGGAGAGACAACTTTCACAGTTGGTTTCAAAAACTGATTCAGAAATGCACCAGCCAGCACAGGAACAAGAACAACCTGTTGAGAGACACAAAGTAACAATCACAAAGAGCATTTGCAACATAGTTTTAAACAAAGACAACATTGATTAACATGAGAGAGTTAAGGCTTTTACTTGCAATGTTGAAACCAATAACCCAGATGCATCCACTGTCACAAATTTACCAGCAAGTTTTGCTGTCACAAAAGGAGTCATCATCTGCAATATTTAATATTCAGTTTTAAACATGAAACAAAATCAAATGTATAATTGTACAACATTGCAAGTATACATAGAAGACATGCCGTATAATTGTACAAACTGATCGTAAGAATTTCGAAAAACAAAATGTGAAAAACAAATTATTTTTATACAGTTTATAAATAAGTTAATTTTAATTTACAGTGAAATTAATTTATATTTTTGTACGTTAATTTTTATCTTGATTTCTTAATAATATTTATAAGCAAAATAATCGAAAATAAATTGATAAAATATTTGAAGTTATTAGGCTTTACAAGAGGGGGCTGCTGATGAGAAAACTTGGTCTGACAATGAAAAATTGATTGTATTATGTCTTTTTCTAGGGCCAGACAATATATCACTTGAGTCTTACAATTTTTTTTATTCATAAATAATTTAAGACCTTAATCATAAATAAAGATTATAAAAGTAAATAACTTATCTAAATATGTGTTTTATAATATTTTTATAAGTTAAAATATTTTTTTACCTTAAATTTTGTCAACTTTTACCATATCAATCATAATTTTATTTTTGTATTTAAATAAGTTTTAATTTTCGTTAATTTTGTCACTATTTTTATATAAAATAAGGATAAAAATATACTCTGATAATTCTTACAATAATATAATGCCCTGCCTACATTTAATTTGGTCAAAAATGGAAACCAAATTGCAATTGTAATAAAGTACAGACCGTTGCAGTTAAGGTGCTCGCAGTTGTGATTATTACAGACAGCGCCACATTTCCCCTGTCAAACATAAACACATTAATTGCGTCATCTCTGCTTCATCTATCATCAAATCAAACCCACAACTATTAATTCATTCCAATAACTCATCCATAATTTCATAAATAATAATACCGTGAAAGATACGTGATGATGTTACTGGAAGCCGCTGCAAGAAAAAAAAAATTAAAAATCATTTCATTTTTTATGAAAAATCTGCATAAATAATTTCACAAAATATAAACAATTCTAATAATATTATCTTGGATTTTTTTTTCAGATAAATTAAAATTCATATACCTCCTGGACAGCCACCAATTAATATTAAACCTGCTGCAAAATGTGGTGGGAGATTGAAAATTTTGCTTATGAGAATTCCAGTCAGTGGCATCACCTGAAAATGGTTAGCAATTCACACAAACATATCAAGAATACTGCTAGGAAGTCAATTTTAGTCTAATTTAAGATTATATATTGTAAAAATGTCTAAATTTTAGTTGATGTTTGATCTTTCATATAACGAGTGATCTTTCGTATAACCTGTTAATATATATATATA
>Ga0209589_1009255_pt1 | contig 14970 bp, 8 predicted proteins | sample CowpeawhiteBW_FD_187525 | JGI IMG/M metagenome (GOLD analysis project Ga0209589, IMG submission 187525) | Root nodule microbial communities of legume samples collected from California USA - Cow pea white BW (SPAdes) (version 2) | ecosystem: Host-associated > Plants > Roots > Nodule | place: USA... | reverse complement strand
ATTTGGGGAACTTGCCTATTATCATTATTCCTGCTATGTGTAGAGAGAGTGGTAGTCCTTTTGGAGACTCTGATGTTTGCTATCAGTATGGGATGGCTTATGCTTCACTTTCCATGGCGGTATGCATAATGTTAATTTTAAATTGTCAATTGTTGATATAGTTAGCACTTATCCAAGAAAATTATTAACTTATTGGAGTTCATTTGGAAACCTCAGATTGGAGCAGTTTATATATGGTCATATGTTTACAACATAATGAGGATTTCCTCAAGTAGGATACGAAGAGAAGACCCTTCAAGTAATGACAACGTCATATTGAAGGCTTCAGGGGAAGCATCAGAGTCACATCCACATCATTTTTCCCAAACACTTAATCCTACAAAAGACACTATGGATGATGCATATACCTTACTGCTTCCTGAAGAAGAATCAGAAGAGAAAGTGAGGCTTGTTACAAAATTCCCTTTTCAAAAGATAGCTATTTAGTGATTAAAATTTCCGGATAATTGCCCTTCACAATATTGGTTCAACGACATTTTAAAAAGTTGAGAACAAATGAGTAACTGGCATATGTTAAATACTCTGGAGAATATTAGCACTAACATCCTCTCTAATGTAGTATTTCCATTAGGATAATTTTATGCAAGTCCTAACAAAGAATCCAGCCACACTCTTCAAAACAAAAATGTCAAAACATTTGATAGTTAGCATTCTTCAAATTGAAGCATGGCAACAGAATTAACCCTTCAAGTATCTCTACTCTATTAACATAACTGTATGCAACTTAAACTGAATTGAATTCATAATATATAACATGAGTTCAATTTATTTACTTTTACAGGTCTCATGATTGATCTTCTTCTGATACAAAAATTTGCTGTCAATCCATGACGCATATACATATACAACCCCTTGATTCTAAGGTGTTTTTTGCAGGTTTCAATCTCAAGTAAAATTAAGAACTGCGTTGGGGTGATTTCAAGCAACTTAAATTTCAAAGCTGTGTTTGCGCCATCAACCACCGGAGCTGTATGATTCAGGGTTCATGTCCTTGGAAACAACTTGCTATCATGTTTTCCCTGTTTACTATTTACTGCATATACTCATTAAGATATATTTTAATAATGTGAGATCTATGGATGCATGAATTGGTTTGATGCATTCGGACATTTTACATTGTTAAAATTGAAGAGGTCTAATGGATCTAGACTACAGTAGCTTTATACTATTTGGTAAATCTTTTGTTTGTTTTTTTATTGTTACAGATTATTGGATTTGTGATTGGTATAACCTCCCCAGTACGTCATTTAATTATAGGTAGGGGTGCTCCGCTTCATGTGGTAGAAGAATCCACTTCCATGTTGGGGTACACATCTCAGAACTTTACTTCTTTACATTTTCAGTTGAAAAAGATAAAATCTAACCAAAATCTGTGAACTTAATTCAACTACAAATTTGTTATTGTTTTAAATAATAGCTAACCACTTCTTTATTATATATCTCAAGTATTTGAAACCTCAACAAATTTGCTGGTCAAAAGTTTCGCGTGCTAATTTCTATGATATTACAATAATTTAATAATAATAATAATAATAATAATAATAATTTATAACAATGATGATTTATTATTATAATATTGTATATAATTCTTTATCAATTTTATGCTTTATTAATATATCCCATTTTATTATAAATATTATTATTTTTATTTCTTTGTAAATATATTTCTTTTAAAATCTAATAATATTTTTTGTTTTAGTAATCATAATAAAAATTTGTACTGTTTTGCCTGTGTGTAAGGTAAGGTGTTATAATTAGTGTCGTGTGGGGGTATCGGTGTTCCTTGTTTGGTCTTCAATTAAGAAAATTATACTTTCATTTTTATTTTTTTTATTTCAGTTATTTACTCTCTAACGTGATTTAGTGTAAACTATAATTTGTTTTAAAATAAAATAATAAATAATGATACATTAATTAATGACTTACACTTATACTAAACTATGTAAAAGATGAGAATGAAACTATGTAAAAGATGAGAATGAAAGTAAAAAGAATAGAAGTCATCCCTACTCTGGCTCTTATAATTAATTTCATTGTCCTTCGATTAAACCTACACAATAATTAAACCCCCACACAACTAACTTTCATTTATCTGTAGTGAGGCAGCCATCCCTACTCTGACTCTTATAATGGGGGCAAACCTACTTAAAGGTGAGACTTTATGCTTTATTAACTCTAGTTTTTAATGTGAACAAGTTTTTTAATTTTCTTTCTCTGAAGATATGCTTAAAGAAAAGAGTTATGGCAAATGGGACAGGTTTGAAAGGATCAAGCACTCCATTGTGGACCCTTGTGGGAATTGTAACAGTGAGATATATTTTCCTCCCACTTTTGGGTGTGGCAGTTGTGAAAGCAGCTATACATTTGAGTTTGGTGCCATCAGATCCTTTATATCAATTTGTGCTTCTGCTTCAACATGCACTTCCCCCAGCCATGAACATAGGTATATTTCCCATACGTTCCCCACAAAAGAAAGTGACCTTTTACACAATGATAAAGGCTGTGCTGAAAACAAAAAATGTGTTGGTAGTGTTTCAGAGTTTCTAATTAATTTGCCTAGTATCTCAATATCATATCATTTTCTTTATAGAGTTTTTGCTTTAGTTTTAAGGTGTGAAAAGATGATGGATAATGTTAGAGATTTTATAACCTAGAAATTATACCATTTACAATATATAAAATGGGTCCATGTTTACCTTAAAAATAAGTTTTATTGTACTTAAGTCCAATCAATATATATATTATTAAAAGAAGCTATTTGACAGGGAAATGTACAAGGTTTTTTTTTTTTTTTTTTGTGTGTGTGAAGTGTTGTTACATTATAAATAAATTAGTTTTTGTACTGATAATAAACCTATTTGTGTGGCTAATACAATTTAACAGGGACAATTGCTCAGTTGTTTGGAGCTGGTGAAAGTGAGTGCTCAGTTATCATGCTATGGACATATGCTTTGGCGTCAATTGCTGTTACTCTTTGGTCAACTTTCTTCATGTGGCTAGTGTCTTGATTTATGATTTTGTATAGTAATATTCTTGTTGTTATCATATTTATTTTTATTTTTATTTTGATAAATCCACTTAAGATTTTAATTGCCAACTTAAATGGATAGTAAAATTCGTTCAAGGAAAGAAATATGTGACTTGTAGCAACAAGTATTGGTGATACTAGGATCATTACACAAGATTAGTCTAGAGGTACACTACAAGAAATATCATTATTATCTACGCTCAAAATTCGTAGATAATGAACAATTTTCGTAAGTAATTTGATATTATCTACGAAACAAATTTCGTAGGTATTTAGCTGGTAAGTAACTTTATTTACGAAATGTTCATTTGTAGATAACTTGATTTACGAAAATTATCTACGAAAATAGTGACAGGAAAGAACTCAAGTTATCTACGAAAACCTTCGTAGGTAAATTATCTACGAAAATCTTCATAGATAAGTTACTTACGAAAAATTTCGTAGATAAGTTATCTATAAAAACTTTCGTAAATAACTTACGAAGTTTTTTGTAGGTAATTTAAAAAAAAAACAAAACAGATTTTGGACCATATATAAACCAGTGCATGTATTAAGAGGTCACCAGTTCGAACCCCAATGATCAAAGTATATTTACATAAACTAAGCAAATGCAGAGTTTGTTATTTATGAAGATATATAACATCATTGCTTTCCACCGAAACAAGCTGCAGGCTTAAAGCCAAATTCTGTCTCCAATTCATCTCGCAGGGCTTCCTCTCCCTGTATTCAAGAAGAAGCTCCACAATGACCGGCACCGCCCCGGCCTCCACCGCTTTCACCTTGTTCCTTCGCCGCCCCGAGCCCCTCGTCGATGATAAAGAAAGGTGAAACACATAATCTAAAACGAATCCTCTAATGGCAACCTCACCTAAGTACACTTGTTTGCCATAATCCCTGCAAAAATAAAAAACCACATAGCGTGTTCAGACACAGTAGCGTGTTATCACAAAGCAAAACTACCAAAATCCACTAACCAAATGTACGATTTCCATCTTCTAGTCATGTGATAGAAAGTAACGTCGCGATACTACGAGCTCTACGACCTTGGTCCACGACGACTCTTCTTCACAATGGTTGTCGCAGAGTGATCTTCTCAGGGGCGGAACTTAGTGTTGACATAGGGGAGCCATGGCTCCCCCAACACTTTTTTTTTCTAATTTTTTATATATTTTTAAAAAATATTTTATATATTATAATTTTATTTATATTAATTTAGTTTAAAAAAACCTTTTTTAAATTTAAAAATTATCTTTTTCTTTTTTATTATAATTTCTTTTATTTCTTTATTTGTTTTTTTTTCGTGTCTCTTTTTTCGTGTCTCTATCTCTTTCTCTTTTTTGTTTCTATTTCAATTTTCATCATCAATTTTTTATTTTTTTCAAAATCAAATTGCACTAAGAAAAAATTGAGGAGTTAAGGAACATTTTGGATTAAACAATTTCTTTTTTTGAATAAATTTATTTTTTTCGAAGTAATATGTGCCTTTTTTACGCTTTAGGCATATCTCTATCGGTTAGAGATCATAAAATCATGCTTTAATTGTCCATCAAACTCTTCTTCGAGTAGATAGAGTTATTTTAGACTTTTAAGTCGTGTAAGGGAAGAACAAGATTATGAATCTCTAAGATAAGGGAATGTAATAATCTAGAAGTTATTATTTTTCTTAGAATATTGAGTCTTGGTTTTAAGATTTAGTTTAGGATATTCATAATTTAATATTTTTCTAAATAGGTGAGAGGTGACAAATTTATATTAGAAAAATTATGGTAAAGAGTAAAATAATTGATTTTTTTTTTTAAATGGAAGGCTTGTGATGAGGATGAAAAAAGTACATCTATGTCATATAAACTTGAGAAACTTTATGAGAATCCAAAAATTGAAGAAAATGAAAAACAACTCTTTAAAGTTCCTAAAGTTGTATATAATAAATTTTTAAATGCTTTAGAATGTGATCCCGGAAAGTAACTTTTGCTCCTTTTTTTTAATATATTATTGTTGATGATAAATTTTATGCTACTTTTTTATATATATTATTGTCATATTTTTTGGATTCTATTGTTATGAGTGCTTGTTTTAAATAGAAAAAATGATGTGAGAAAATGAAAACTTTTTTAACTAAAAAAAATAATTTATATATAACAAATATAATTTGGCCCCCCTAAAATTTTTGTTGAAGTTCCGCCACTGTGTACATCCCCATACCCATCCTCATACCCAATTGAAAAAGTCGGGGATTCCTCATACCCATACCCATACCCAGTCAATGCGGGGATTCCCCGTCAAAACGAGGACGAGTTCGAGCAATACCCACAGGGACGAGTTTATTTGCCATCTCTAGTTAGGACTATAAGTTGGCGGTTGGGATCGAACAGTTAGCCATCTCGATCCTAGTTGCCAATATAGTACAAATATCCTTAAAGCAAAAGGCTAAGGTTAGGTGTAAAATAAAAATGCGTACAATATTAAAAGAAAATAGAATAAAAATTGGAAATGCATAAATCAAAAGAAAAATAATGACAGTGACATATCTTCTAAACTTTTCAGTTCCTTTTTTCTCCATTAATCTTACTATTTATTAACTACCTTTTCTTTTTTTTTACTCTTGCCTCGTTCCCTAATATTTTTGTTTTTTTTTTGAAAAGTGATAAAAACAAGGTGTGTTTGCGTGAGTGGTAATGAGAAAGAAAGAAAGAGAGAAGTGTAGAAAATATTTTTTTTTCAATTCCTTTTTCATATGATAGACTGTGTATTTGTACACACACATTACAATATCACTGTAATCGTACCTTAATTGTAATGAACAATATAAGGAAGAAATTGTTCATGATAACAACACATTACGAGAATCAAATAACATCAAATCATAGCACAATATCAATGATCATCAATCATATTGATTCTAATCATTAGAAAAGATATTGCTTCTAATTATTAGAATCATATCATTATTTTCTCTATCAAGAACAAATGGTAGAAAAGCAAAGAGTGAGAATGAAAATATGTCAGTTGTTGGACTCATGAGAAGGGGGTGTGATAATTAAAAACAAGTTGGGATCTTCCTTCTTTTTTTAATTTTTTTTTCTTCTTTCTTTTCATTTTTCACCTTTCTCTATTTTTTTTTCTTTTTTTCCTAAAATTAAAGTCTGAGAATCTTTAAAGAAAAAATTATTTCACCTTTTTTTTTATTTACCATTAACTATTTTTTAAAAAAAATAAATTTATTCACCCGGACAAAATTTGGTGTCCACATGTCCCTTCATGATTTTTTTTCCTTTTTCTTTTATTTTTAATAAATTATTCATATAATGGCAGTGATGCCTAACATGATCCTATTTAGAGTTTTAGATATTCCTTAAATGCATAATTTTTTATTGAGCATTATAACTTGTTATTTGCGTAGTTAAAGTGAAACCTAGCTCATAAGTCGTCTATAGATGATACATGGATGAATCATCTAATGCCTTATAGACAATACAATTATGACTAATTTGGAGAATTTTCAATGACAGAGAAAAAGCTAAGCTTGCAAGTTTAATGAAGAAATACAATGTTCGTTTAATGAAGAAATACAATGTTCTTACGGATGGAGAAGAGCAGATGATAGAAGACAAGTCGTCAAGGTAATATATAGATTAGATTGTCCAATCAGAATATCGTCTAGTTAGTGAACTAATCCAGACTCATCTATTTAGTGCTTATCCATACTCATATGATGTGTATCGTCTAATGAACTAATCCAATATGAATCGTTTGATAAAGTCATCTAATGCACTCATCTAGTCTGCATCATCTGATGGTTTCGTCTTATATGTATCATTTAGATGACCTCATCTACACCTATCATTTGACACGTTGGGGGCTCATTTCGATCCATTTGTTAATTTGGATATCGATGATATAAAGTTATTGTTAAGGTTTTATTTTGTGTGAAATTCAAGGGACATTCTACCATGAGATAACATTGGAGATAACATTGTATTTTACAAACTCAAATCTTATCTCTAAACTCTTAAATCTCTGCATAAAATCTTTACACATAAATTTGCAACAAAACGAACTTTGGACGTTCAAGATCTGTATTCGAAGGGAGTACTTTGGATCTTCAACTTGGCTGATACAACAACTAAAGTACATTAAGAACTTCCAGAAAAAGAAGACAACAATAAACACATCACATCATCCATCCACCACCATTTCTCTTTTTGTCTTAATTGATCTTCCACGTGAAAGACTAATTACTCTTGGTTGATATTATTGTAATTTCATTGTTGATTTAAAGGCTATGTGCAATAAGTGTATTGTTCTTAATAAAGTATATTGTTTCTTTATTCTTTTTGAGTTTTGATTTATCCTTGTAGAATTGTGTTAGAATGTTTGTTTATGATTCAATCATATCTTTTTAGTTAGAACTCTTAGTATTTTTTAGTAACCTTTTGTTTAAGTGAATAAGCAGTACTTCTTGAGAAATAATTATTTAATAAATGCGGGTAGTAGAAGCCTTTAAGGCATTTAATGCGGATTGTTATGACGTGGAAAAGTACTAGCTCAAATGGTTGAGAGTACTTAAATGTGAGACAACTTGGGTTTAAGTCCTATGTATGCCATTTGTGTGTTATTTAAGTTATTATTATTTTTTATAATATGCTTGATCATGTTGAGTGATAATATAATCATATAATTATATTAATCATCACGAAACATGAATTGGTTAAATGGTTGTCTATTGAGTTGGCATTAGCATGGTCATGGGTTCAAAACTTGGTAGAACCATTTTAAGCTTCCTTTTTGCCAAAATTTCTTGTGGCATGAAGGTGAAGGGGCATAGGAACCCTAGCTAGCCAAAGGGCATATAAAAATTAGAGTGTTGTAAGAGAACACGAATTCAGAGAAAACAAAGTGATTAGAGAGTAAGCAAAGGAGCTGAATTTGGTTGGAGCTAAGGGAGGAAATTGGTGATCAATGAAGAACTCTAGAATCATCTATTTTAAAGCGAGGAATCCAGGTTAGGGGAGTTATACTGCGTTTAATTGTAGTTCTATGAATAATTGCATGATTTATAACTCATTATGTATGATTTATCCCTTGCATTGCTTGAGAATCGTGTTTCTAGATTTTTCCAAAAACCGTCTGGCAGGTGATGAATTTCTGCCAAGCGACTCATACCATTTCAACTGCAATTTTGGGTTTTTTTTTATGAAGGGCCTGGCGGTATTGATTGAACTGCCAGGCGACGTGAGCCATGAGGCTTGATTTTGATGTTTTTTCTGGATTCTGGGCAGATTTGGACTAGTAGGAAGTGTAATAAGATTATTAATTAACCAAATCGAAGTGAAAACTTGTGAAATTTGGGGCGTGATAAGCATAAAAATTGGGGGAATGAGACATACTCACATTTTAGGGTTTCATAATTGGGAATTTCTATAGTGGCAGCAATCTAAGGGGGAAATGTGAATGAATTCGTGAATGGGAAGTGTTAGGAATGAACTGTAGTCCCAATAACTGGGTTTGTATCCTATGGAGTCAGAAATTGATGGAAATTAGAGTTGTTGTGAAAGGGGTAAGGTTCGCAGGTGCAGAAATCGCCTGGCGGCTAATAACTGTAGTCCCAATAACTGTTTTTCGTACTTTTCACGCACAGGAACCGCCCGACGGTATTTTAGTCCCGCCAAGCGCCACATCCTCACTTTTGGGCGCTAGGCGCCACCATGTTCTTCTGGTTCACGCAGTTTTTGTAAAAATGTATTTCCCGGTTCGTTAACTGACCGATTTAGGTAAAATTTTGACAAGTGGTCCATAACATGTGGTTCTTCACTTTGAACGGTGTCGATTGGATTTGGAGGTCAATAGCTAGAGATATACGTTACTCAATATTGCTGATTTTGGAGTCGTTAAAATGCATGAATGAGCTCTTGATAAGTTCAAGTAACTTCTAATGAAGCATGATTGGGTTATGTGGTATGTCTCTATCAATTTGAATGTTCCTTTGGGTTAGTCACATGTGGAGAATTGGTTTGGTGAAGGCATGGGTGTCAATATTAAATTGCATTGGTACATAAGATCATGTGCTTAAAATTGTTAGAGTGTTGCTGCTTATATTTTGTTTGAGCATTCTTGGGATTGTCTATATGACTAGGGGATGAATGCATATGTGAGGTGCTATAAGGCCTGAAACATTATAGATGGCAAAGCCTTTCATTAGGGGTACTCTAGAATGAGAGCAAATGAGAGCAATCTATGTGAAGTGTGCTTGAACCTGAACTAAAACCAGTACTGCACAAGTACTGGTGTAGCGCCTGATGGTGGTGATCGACCCGCCAAGCGACAACGTAGAAATAAGGGGTTCAGGATCATGGTGGCGCCTGGCGGTAAGGAGAGGTGCGCCAGGCGGAGTCTGCAGTTCAGTAAATACTAAGGCACGCGGCGCCTGGCGGCACAGAAAGTCCTACCAGGCAATAGTTGCAGTGGCAGTGAAGATTAAGGCGCTTAGCGCTTGGCGGTACGTATCCCCCGCCAGGCGATCTGGAAGCGGCAGCGCCTGGCGGTACGTGTCCCCCGCCATGCGATTTTGCTATAGTAGATTGGTGTTATACTTGCTATGATGTGTGTGATCTACAAGGCTTCTAGGATATCTTAAAGGTTGGCTTGCTGGGGTTCCTTGAGTTGAGCTTGGGATAGGGGTTAAATACGTGACATTCCTCGAGTTGAGCTTAGAATGACATCCCTCGAGTTGAGCTCGGGATGGCGGATGAACACAAGGAACCCTTGATTTGAGCTCGGGTTGGCGAGTGTTGCCGATGTGAGTGTGCTGGTTGTGGCAAGTACAGATGGGTCCAAATAGATTGCCCTCCTCAGTAGTTAGTTGACGAGTTTGGTAGTCTTGGGACGTTACGAACTATGTTCGTATTTGGGAACTCCACCTAGCGTTACGGTGTATGATTCGTAGCAATGGTTTCCTGCACGTGTTCTATCGGTTGTGGCCGATAGGTATGACAACAAGACACCTTAGGGTACTCATTAGAAGACGTAGAACACGATTAACATGGTGGTGGCCATGTGATGGGATATCAAGGGATGAATTTCCTTTGGTGTGATTGTGTGATTGTATATTTGTGCTATATATATATATATATATATATATATATATATATGTTTATTTTGTTAGCTCACCCTATCTGTTTGTGTTTGGTGATGATCGTGTACGCGGTACACGGTAGCAGATGATGTTGCAGGTGGATCTGGTGAGGCATAGAGCCGGAGCGGGGCTAGACTGGGATAAAGAGTTTTCTCATAGTTTTATTGTTTTATGATTTGGAATAATTTTGTAAACACTTTGCGATACTTATGATTTAATCAAGTTTATGATTTGGATTTAGTTTATTTGACTGTGTAATGAAGTTTTTAAATTTTCCCGCGTTTGGGAAATGAGATTTAATAAATGACGCTGACGTATTATTTCTATTTTATTTTATTGAAAATCGTAACATCTGGAAGGGATGTTACACAGGGCCTTCGCGTCCTCTCGCTTAAAACAAGAGCTCGTCGCCTGAGCGACAGCTCGCGCAAGTTCTAGGGAGCAACTTCTGGTACTCTCACTTGGACGAGATTGGCTCGTCTAGGCGAAAATACCATGGTTCTCCACTATTCACGCGCACTCAGTTTAGGCTTTCAACCATAACAACATACAATTCATTTTCATACCATTTAAAGCTTCACACAAGCATCAAAATCACGAAATATAACAAGAACAAGCAAATATAACTTAAAAACGTGAAACCCTAACTTTGCTTACCTGGACAGAGGCTAGTGAACAATGGCAAACACCCAACAGTGAGCACTACAGCCCCGAGAACAGCTTAGTGAGCTGGAAAATAGTGGAACAAAAAGGAAACGAGGTCATCAAGAGGAACCTTAGTTGGAACCAAGACCACAAAGCTAGAATAGAGGGAATATCAGTTAGGAGGTTAACTTACGTGGAATAAACGGAGTTCTTCTAGCTCAACAGAAAACGGAAGCAAAACCCTAACAGAGCTTTTGTAAGGAAAAGAGAGTGTTTGAGAATAAAGTTATTTGCAAAGTGAAAGCAGAATGGGAAGTGAAAGGCAGCTTAGAGTTCTGAAATCCCTAAGTGGGCTGACCTTTAGGTCCATTAAAGGCCAAGCCCCAAACTTATAAGGCAGAAATTAAAAGGGGCCTTACAATTAATATCTTATTTTTTGTTAGTAAATTTTTATAAGCTTTGTTACTTTTATTGATGATTATTCATGGTGTACTTGGTTATTTTTAATGAAGAGTTATTCTAAAATATTTCATATCTTTCAATCTTTTTTTAATGAAATTCAAACTCAATTCGGTGTTCTTGTTAAAACTTTGCGAAGTGATAATGGTCGTGAACATCTTTCCAATTCTTTTTTAAACAATTTATGGCTTCGCGTGGCATTCTGCATCAAACTTCTTGTGCATATACACCTCAACAAAATGGGTGGTTGAACGAAAAAATAGACATATTATTGAAACAACTCCACTCTTTTAATACATGGTGAGGTTCCTAAATCTTTTTGGGTGATGTTGTTCTTACTGTCTGTTATCTTATTAATCGCATGCCTTCTTCGATTTTAAATAACAAAATACCTCATTCCATTTTATTTCCTTATGAACCTCTTCATCCCTTACCTCTCAAGGTTTTTGGGTCTACATGTTTTATGCACAATTTTAGTCATGGTCTTGATAAATTGTCTCCTCGATCACACAAATATGTTTTTATAGGGTTTACGCGATCCCAAAAAGGATATAAGTGTTTTTCTCCTTCTCTTAACTGCTATTTTGTTTCTGCAGATGTAACCTTCAATGAGTCTTCCTTTTACTTTAAAAGTTCTTCTCATTCCACTGAGTCTCCATCTAATACAATCAATATTCCTAGTACTGTCAATATTCCTATGATTTGTTATCTTCCAAGTGTGCCTAGTATGCCATCAGTTTTTGCTCCACCACTTCTTCAAGTTTATAATTGTCGTCATTGTCCTCAACAACCAGCGAATGACTCACTTCAAGTACCAACTACAGTGTCTCCTCCGGATCTGACAATTGAGTCTCCCCTTCTACCAAGTGACCTTCCAATTGGCCTTAGAAAAGGTATCCAGTTCTACACGTAATCCCTCTCCACGTTATATTGCTTTAAGTTACAATAGATTTTCATCATCTTTTAATGTTTGTTTTTCATTTATTTCTTCTATGACCATTCCAAAATCTGTTCGTGATGCCTTAACCCATCCTAGTTGGCGTTAGGCCATGCTCGATGAACTGAGTGCTCTTCATAATAGTGGAACTTGGGAGCTTGTCCCATTACCGTTTGGGAAATATGTTATTGGTTACATGTGGGTTTTTGCTATTAAAGTTGGACCTGATGGTACTATTGATCGTCTCAAAGCATGTATTGTGGCTAAAGATTACACCCAAATCTTTGGGTTGAATTATGGTGATACTTTTTCTCCCGTGGCGAAGATGACTTCCGTTCGTTTATTTATTGATATGGCGGCTCTTCAAAGTGGCCTCTTTATCAACTGGACGTTAAAAACGCATTCCTCAATGGTGATTTGCAAGAAGAGATTTATATGGAGCAACCTCCTGGGTTTATTGCTCAGGGGAAGTCTTCTAGGTTGGTATGTCGTCTTCGCAAATCTTTATATGGCCTAAAACAGTCTCCAAGGGTCTGGTTTGGAAAATTTAGCAATGTTGTTCAACAATTTGGTATGACTCAGTGTGAGGCAGATCATTCAGTCTTTTATTATCACTCAAGTGTTGGATGTGTCTACTTGATAGTGTATGTTGATGACATTGTTCTTACAGGCAGTGATAACCATGTCATCTCTCAGATGAAACAACATCTTTGTGATCATTTTCAGACCAAAGATCTTGGAAAACTCAGATATTTCTTGGGTATTGAGGTGGCACACTCCAACAAAGATGGTATTTATTTCTCAAAGGAAGTATACACTAGATATTTTGGAAGAAATTGGGTTGATAAATTCAAAATTTATTGACACACCCATGGATCCCAATACTAAACTTCTATCGAATCAAGGAAAGCCTATGTCCGATCCTGAACAATATAGAAAATTAGTTGGGAAATTGAGTTATCTTACAGTTACTTGTCTTGACATTTCCTTTGTAATCAGTGTAGTAAGCCAATTTCTTAATTCCCCGTGCAAAGATAATTGTAATATAGTCATTCGTATACTAAAGTACATTAAAGGATCTCCTAAAAAAGGGTTGTTATATGGTTCTAATAACCATACAAGATTTGTTTGTTATTCAGATGTTGATTGGGTAGGATCTCCTTTTGATAGAAGGTCTACATTCGAATATTGTGTCTCTATTGGAGGTAACTTGATTTCTTGGAAAAGTAAGAAATAAAGTGTTATGGCAAGGTCTAGTGTAGAAGCATAATATAGAGTCATGGCTTCAGCTACTTGTGGGCTTGTTTGGCTTAAGCAATTGCTCAAAGAGTTATAGATTGGAGACGTTAATTAAATGACACTTATATGTGACAATCAAGTTGTTCTTCATATAAGTTCTAATCCTGTTTTTTATGAGAGAACTAAACAAATTGAGATTGACTGTCATTTCATTCGAAAAAAGATTATATTTGAAGACATCAAGACTGAGTTTGTTTACTTAAGTAATTAGTTATCAAATATTTTCACTAAGTCTTTATGGGGACCGAGAATTGATTATATTTGTAACAAGTTTGGTACATACGATTTGTATGCACCAGCTTGAGGGAGAGTGTTTATCTTGTTTTCTATTTCTATTGTTATTATTCTTCATATGTATTATGGACTTAGTCCATATTTTCTTTATTATAAATACAAACCCTATGTGTATTTTTTACATAAGAGAGATTGATCTCAAACCTAATTTCATTATATTTAATAATTTTAAGTGATACAACTTGTATTAGCTTAATTATCGGAGACGATTGAATTCTCTTTATATTCTTTAGCTAGTAAATGATCAAGGATTTCACAATGATATAATCACTTAGATGATTTATTCTTATATTAGACAATTTTTTTTTTCGTGATCGTAGACGACATCCATCAAATATATGTAATTATACTAATTCAAACTAAATATAAGTTATTCAACCATTAAAAAAAAGTCAAACATAATATAAAATCTATTTTTAATTCAATTCACTTTTTAAGAGTCCAACACTTTCAAATAAGTTATGAACTCTTTAATTTTGCCAACTATAAATCTCAACCAGTCCAAAACAACCAAATACCTATGTAGCACACAACAATGATTGTGAACTAGTTGAAACTAAATTTTACTATTCCAACCCTAAATAAATTCCACAAATATTATTTACACTTTAAAAAGAACTTGGTGAAATTTCTACAAAGGATTTTATCATCATTATATCACAATATTACCCTCAATCCATCTTAGATAAACCAATTGGAGAAATGTAATTAAATATAGAGAATTATATATGTCTTTCAAGTTAGAGAAATTCCTAAGAAAAGTAGGAAGTTGAAACTACTCATAAAAGCTTCAATAAATTAGGAGAAACGTCCAAATTACCAAAACAACAAATCAAAAGTTGATTTAGATGAAATACACTTTTTTCCATCTTATTAAACTTATGAAATTTCAAAAGATTCAAAGAAAAGATAATAATGAAAAATTCACATAAAGGGTTCGTAAAAAGTAACGAAAACTTACTCTTAAGAGAATTTCAATCCATCAAAACTTATCTTGTCTTAATCACCATCCCGTCGATACAATATGCTAAAAAAAATAAAAATTAACTCTTAAAAGTTAAAAAAAAAAAAAAAAAAAAAAAATTAAAAAAATAATAAAATTTATAAAATAAATAA
>Ga0209589_1009253_pt1 | contig 14970 bp, 6 predicted proteins | sample CowpeawhiteBW_FD_187525 | JGI IMG/M metagenome (GOLD analysis project Ga0209589, IMG submission 187525) | Root nodule microbial communities of legume samples collected from California USA - Cow pea white BW (SPAdes) (version 2) | ecosystem: Host-associated > Plants > Roots > Nodule | place: USA... | reverse complement strand
AAATATATATATAAGAAAATATATATATATATATATATATATATATATATATATATATGACCTAAATTGTTAGTACTAACAATTTAATGGACATTCATAAATTTCATAACATTCCTCTTTGGGTGTCTATTGATCAGAAAACGTGTCTCGTTAAAACCTTACTAAGAAAAATCCCAAATAAAAACTTAGTCAAGGAAAAAAGGCACATCATTCTTCATTCTTCGATATAATATTATTCATCACATCTTCTATTTCTCCCCCTCATGTAAACTTACATCTTTAATACATCCTTCTTTCAATTGAGCAATACATGAACTGTTGTTTTTATATATGGTTGTTGATTCCATTTTTCCTCATGTAATGCTAAAAGTTGCATGATTTGACGATGTTGCTATTATAGTTTGTTTCACTGATCGCCATGAAATCATTGTGCCACCACATGTGAAGAAATATCATGTTTGTGATCAACCGTTGTGAGGACCAGATAAATAACTTGCATCTGCATAACTCATTTGATTTTGAATTAGTTGGGTAAAATAAGCTTATATTCAAAGTACCCTTAAGGTAACGAAATGTATGTTTTACACTAATTCAATGTCTTCTTGTAGGTGAAGAATTATATGTTGCTTAATAAATTTACAGTAAATACTATATCAAGTCGAGTACAATAAGCAAAATACATTAGTGCTCTTATAACATTAAAAATATGATATTTCTTAACCAAGAAGTTCTTCATCATTGTGAGGTCTAAAAGGACATTTATCAACATCTAACAACCTCACAATTGAAGTGAAAAAATGATATAACTTGTCCATATAGAACCTTTTAAGAACTTTCATTATATAAATCTCTTGATGTACAAAAACACTTGTATTTAAATACTCAATTTTTAATCTTAAACAAAACTTTGTACTTCCAAGATCTTTCATCTCAAGTTCTTTCTTTAAGCAATCAATTGCCTTTGTGAACTCATTAGGAGTTTCAACGATGTTTATGTTATATGCATAAACAACAATTATGAAAAATTCATTTTTCGATATTTTCACATAAATACAATGATAAGTACCTTTCTTTTAACAAGTACTTACAAGGACAACTATACATCTTGATTGCTTTAATCCATAAAAGAGACTTCTTCAATTTTATTGAATAATCCACTTTAGAATTTGCATTGTTGGTTAAATTAAATCGTTTAGAGATTTTCATATAATTATCATTCTTTATAATATTGTTTTGCACAAAAATCCATTTGTACTCAATGAGTTTTACACCTTCAGGTGTACGGACTACAGGTCCCAAAACCTTTTGTTTAACAAGCAAATTTAATTTTGCTTCTATTTCATCTTTCCATTTGACCAATCATTTCTTTTTCAACAATCTTGATCCTCATTGTCACTCATAACATTCATCATTATATTATATGCTAAAAACATCGTCAACGTTGACTTTGATTCCATATTATCTTATTCATGACATAATTTATTGAGATCTCATCATTTTCAACAATTTCAGGTACATGTGGTTCTTTTGGAACCAAATTATTAATTATGTGAAATGAATCTTTTGTGATTTACACCTCCTGAATTATGTCATCTTGTCTTTTTAGTTCCTTTTCTCATTCGAGGATTTTTATCTTTGAAACCAATAGGCTTACCACGCTTCAATTGTGTTATGAATTAATATCAATTATATTTGGAGCATTTAGCAGTTGGTATATGTTAATTACCCTATTTGTGTCAGTAAAAACATCTGATAATTGATTGACTAATTTGTGAATGAATTATCATTTGAATTTCGAGTTCACATTCTTTTGTATGAGGATCAAGAGAGATAATGATAATTCATTCTAGCCAATATCCTTATCCAATTGTTTTCTGTCTCCCCCTAATGTTGGAAAAACTTATTCATCAAAAATGAAAATTGACAAATCAAACTGTAAATATGTCTCATATTCAACATATATTCTCAATCGTCTCTAAAGACTTATCATAGTCTTTTTGGTGGAGAAATTCGATCATATACAAAATTTCTTAAATGAGACAATTAGGTTACTAACCAAAAACCAACTGCATAATAGAATAATTATGATAACTTGATGGCTTGATGCGAATCAATCCTATATCATGTAAAATTGCATATCTCCAAGTAGTCATTGGAAGATTAGCTCTCATAAGTAATGGTCTTGCAACCAACTTTAGACGTTTTATTCATAATTCTACAAGTCCATTTTGAGCATGAACATATGTTCTACTAGATGTTCAACTTCAATTCCCATTGACATACAATACTTATGAAAAGCATAAGATGTAAATTCACCAGCATTATCAAGACAAATTTTCTTAAACGGGTAATCTGGGAAGTGATTTCTTAACTTAACTAATTTTGCTAATACTTTGCAAATGTTTGATTACAAGTTGATAATAAACAAACATGTGACCATTTAGTTACTGCATCAATTAAACCATGAAATATCTAAATGATCCACATGATGGGTGCATTGGACCACAAAATCACCTTGTGTTCATTCCAAAAGATGAGATTGACTCATTTCTAAAGTTTTCTAGTGATGGTCTTTTTATCAACTTTTCTTGTAAACATGTATTACGTGAGAAATCATTGGATTGAAGAACTTTTTTACTCTTAAGTGGGTGTCCATAAGAGTTTTCAACTATTTTTTTGCATCATGATAGATCTAGGATGACCCAACTGATCATGTCAAACAAGGAATTCCTTTTTGATTCGTAAACTTCTGGTTTACAATGACATGCATTTTATGTGTCATTTGTAAAAATAAATTTTATATAACTTTCATAAAATACAAAAACAAAATAAATATATTTAATTTAAGGGAAAAAATTAAAAATAATTTAGTGATGCAAAATATTGAATATAAATAATTTATAAATTAATGAATTTTGTTATATTTAAGCTTGTTCTCTTTGGAAATCCTTATTTATATAGATTATATACATACAACTAGTATAACATGTATTTTTTAGAGGTACAATAAAGACTAAAAGTTTTCAACATAAATTATTTATTAATATAGATAGGTAATCTCATCCCCAAATACACATGTTTATATATGACAAGGGCATACACATTTGTAAGTTTTCATATTACAATAAGCCATAACACATGATGGAGGACAAATTGACCAGCAATCGCGGTTTGAATCACATTGCTTCTTTGATTTAACACATTTGCAAGATTCATTTTCACAAACCACTCTTGATTTGTAGTGAGGTAAACTCAAATTGCATTCATTACTCTCTTTACATTCACCATCAACCTGCAAATAAATATAACAATTTCATATATGTGTTTTCTTAAAATCAAACAATATTTTGAAGGAAAATACCATTGCAAGCTATTAAAGCAAGAACGATTGTTGCAAAAGCTATTTTGACCAAATTCATATCCTTTTTTTAGTGTGGGTGCTTGCTAGGAATAGTTTTAAGCAATGGTTTTATTGTTGTGGATTTAGTTGATGTCTTAAAAAAAGGAAAATTATATTATGAATGGGTTTTTGTTTGTGTTTATTTTAAAACAATAGTACTTGTTTTAATAAAATATGTTAAATTTAGTTTCTTACTTGTTTGTTTAGTTTTACTTAGTTTGAAATAGTCTCTACTTATTTTAATAGTGGATCATTACTTTTTTTTTTCTCATCAAAACGAGGGTACTCATAAGAATGTAAATAAATATTCAATTAATTAAGACTATTTTTATTTAACTAAAATACATTAATAAACAGTTAAAATTATCTAAATCATTAGCTGAACTTAAAGGTTAATCTAAGTATATCTTTTATTTAAATATAATATTAATTTGATTAGTTAAATATTAATTTAAGTAAATATTTAATAAAAATAACAAACTATAATTAGTGTGCTCTAATGACTTTTATTCAATCGTTAATTACGATTCAAATGTAATTACGATACTTCAACGTTCCTAAATTATATCCTGTTTTAGAATTTTTTTTCTCTTTTTATAAGCTTTTTTTTTTTATTAATTATCTCTTGTATTAGTTATTTTTCACCATAACAACTTTTATTATATTGTTCATTAATAATTAATGTTATACGAAAGGTCTCTTTTCCCTCTTACGAAATTTGGAGAATTTCAAATTTTGGTTTTCTAAATTAAAATCTCTCTACGTACTATTCTCTTGCCGTACATAAACTTTTGATACATAACAATACGCGCTATATTTTAAGTAACAAATTCAATTACTAAATAAATCAAATTAAAGATGAAATTAGTTGTCGATAATTCATATATTTTGGAAGTGACAGTATAACATTAAACTCAATATGTTATTCAAATTTAAAATCATTCAGCAGATAACGCCTAATTAAACACTGTAACGGATAATCTAAAAGTTTTGTGCCACGTTACTTTTAGTTTTAATATTTTATTTTTTATTTTAAATTAATCCAAAATTAAAAAATATAAAAATTATATATATATATATATATATATATATATATATATATATATACACACGCTCTATGTTAAGAAAATATATTTTCTTTAAGAAAATATTGATTTATAAAATGGATAAAGAGGAGTAGATATAGTTTTTAAACGATGATACTCAATTATTTTATTAATAAAAAGCTTAATTATAAATCGTTTTTTAATAATTGAGTTTTATTTTATAAAAATATTTTATATTTCTAAAAACTATCTTTAGAATCTCTTCTATTTTCTTTTAGGTTTTTGATTAATCTGATTAACGATCAGTCACTATTAGTGGAGTCATGTAGAGAACTCTACCTTTCTCCTTGATTATAAATGAAATTATGGTAAGTTCATTTTTGCTCTATTTTTATATGTATTTTAGCGTTTTGAGGTACAACTAGCATGTTTGTACCTCAAATCAACTTAAAGTGAATCTTTATTTAGTTGTCATCTTGGTGGTATGCTTAGTTCTTTGATCCAAAATCTATGTAGGTAGTTAGAGTATTCTATGTGATATAGAACTTTAGGAATATCTCTAAGAGAATGGTGTTTTTTACAACAGATAAGGAAAGTTAGTTTTATATTTAAATATATTATTGTGTGATGATGTATTATGATGAACTCTTGTGTGAAATTTTAATTCAAATGATGCCTATATATGAAGTGAATTATTGAATTGATGTGTGATATGTGAGTTGAGTTGTCTGCACTAATGGTACCTCTGATTGGTTGTGTGAACTAACTGGACTTGTCTAAGGACTCAACTTGTCTAAGGTTGTGATATAATTATAATTGTTGTGTGTTTTAACTGAAAATGAGTGAAAAGCCTACATAGGTTGGTCAAAGGCACAACCATATCAGAATTCGACTATAGAATTATGCAGACTCGTTGGGTGAATATATGGTTTTCTGAATGAGAATGCAAAATTTGCAAGTTAGAGAGCTCTAGTGCGTTGACTTGCTGGGCGAGCTTGTAAAAAGCAGTACCAGGATGAATACTCGATAAGCGAGAAAAACATTGTTGAGCGAGCGAAAAACTGCTAAAAAATTGAGAACAAGATGTGTGCTTTACTCATTGGGAAAGAGAGACTGACTCACTTGGCAAATTTTTAAGGAATTTGGTCCTAGGGCTCTTTGCGTGAATATATGGCTTTTTAAGCGAGAATGCAAAATTTGCAAGTTAGAGAGCTCTAGTGCTTTGACTCGTTGGACGAGCTTGTAAAAAGTAGTAGCAGGATGAATACTCGATAAACGAGTAAAACATAGCTAAGTGAGCGAAAATTGCTAAAAGTTTGAGAACAAGGTGTGTGCTTTACTCATTGGAAAAGAGAGACTCACTTGAAAAAATTTTAAGGAATTTGGCCCTAGTGCTCTTTCGTTGAGCGAGCCTACATATTGACAAGCGAGAAGGTTTAACGCAAAGTGAGAGAGCATCAAAGTTATGTTCTCACTGTGCAAGTATTAGGTTTGTTGGGAGAGTCTCCTTTTAGTGGACACTCACTGAGTGAATAATTATTGACTGAGCGAGACAATTGTTCGCTAACAAGAATATACCAACATAATATGGTGAATTTAGTTTAAATCTTGCAAATTGTATTATGAACTGATATGATTGATATGGAATGAGAATGTAGGGATTTCTAGGGTAGTAATACTATTGTTTGTGGTTATGTGTGAAGTGTAGTGATGTTAAAGTTGAAATGAGATTATCTTAGCTCTAGTAATAATGGACTCATATAAAGAAAGATACATAGTTGTATGAGTTGAAAGAGGTTTTTAACTGTAGATTTGGTAAGAAATCGAATTTACTAGATATGAATTTACTTTGTCATACTCTTAGAAGAGGTGTTGCCCAACCATTTTATAAATATAGCTCTTGAAAGGTAGTGGTGAGTTATGACATGTGGCTTGTGAAGTGGTGTATGCATATTAAGAATGAATTTTTGCTTATCATCAAAACCTTATTTATTGTTGGGGCTCGTCTACTTTAACAGTGTTGTCTGAAGAATCTTCCTTGATCTCCACTGCTCCATAAGGGAATACTTATGTAATAATGAGTGGCCCTTCACATTTAAAGTGTTACTTATCACTTAGCCTGGATTTATACAATAACACCTCATGACCAACGTTGAATTCATTCTATTTGTAGAACTTTGAGATTTCATTGGTTGTGAGTCTAATCTCCTATAGTTCTTGCTACTGAAGTTTCCACTCTTTTCCTACTTCTTCCAAGTCAAGGTTACATGCTTTAATGATCCAATAGGCTCGATGCTCAATCTCCATAAGTAAATGATGGGCCTTACCAAAAACAACCCTAAAAGGTGACATACCTATAAGTGCTTTGTAAGTCATCTTGTGAGCTTAAAGTGCATCATCCAATCGTATGGCCCAATTCTTCCTACTAGGTCTCATCAGTTTCTCTAGGATCTTGTTAATTTCCATGTTACAAATCTCGACTTGTCCATTAGTCTAAAGATGATATGGTATAGCAATGCGAAGTGTAACCCCATATTGCTTCAACATGTTCTCTAACATCTTATTGCAAAAGTGGTTCCCCTAATCACTAATAATGGCTCAGGGTATCCCTAATATATAGAAAATGTTAGATCTGATCATCATTAGTTCTTGTAGTTATGGCCTCCACCCACTTGGATACATAGTCTACAACAAGTAGAATATAAGAAAATCTATAAGAAAGGAAAAGACCCATAAAGTCAATACCCTAAATATCAAATACCTCACATAATAACATGGGTTGTTGAAGCATCTCATGTCTATTGATAATGGATCTAGTTGTTCTATAACATTACTCACAATTTTCATACACTTCCTTGCATCCTTAAAAATGATAGGCCAATAAAAACATAAATCCAACACCATCTTAAATGTTTTTTGTGGGCCATAGTGTCCACCATAAGGCAAAGAATGATAAAACTCAAACACACAAGGTATCTTAATGAACGCGCCCCCTTATGACTTGGTTACTACCAATGCACCACAAGAAAGGTTTGTCCCACATATAATACTTTGCCTCACTTTTCAACTTGGCTTTCTCATATTTTGAGAGGGGTGAGAAATAATAGAAATAGTTCAATAATTAATAATATCAGTAAACCAGGGTTTTGGAGACATACCTTTCACAGTAATTAAAACTAGCATGTGTCAACACCCAATTTCGTCCGGGTAAAAAACAATAATAATAATTTTTTTACTTTGATAATAATTAAGAGAAGGGAAAAATAGGAAAAAATGAGCATTAATTTGAGTGTAGATATATTCCTACTTTTACTTTTGTCTCATATCAACTTTAATGTAATTTAATTTTGTTTTATTTTATTTGATCTTGTTTATTTTATTTATTTATTTATTATTATTCTTCTTTTAATTTTGATTTTGATTTTAATTTTAATTTTAATTTTAATCTTATTTTATTTATTTTTATTTCGTTTTATCCTTTTTTTTAAATAATAATAATAATAATAATAATAATAATAATAATAATAATAATGATAATAAATAAATGAAAACAAATGAAGACAGAAGTCAACTGCACGTCCCTTCTCTTCCTCTCTCATGCAAGGATATTTGGTCAGCCTTCATACTTTGCCTTTTTTACGGGTTTTGACACAAAAATGGAATTACTGTGAAGCTTGCGTCACCCTGCATCATCGCTGTCTTGGCACGATAGACAAGCGATCTTAGCATGGTAGTCATATGTTAGTAGGGTGGCTGGAAGGTAATCTGCTCAGGTTTTTTACTAATGGAAAAGAATTCAAACCGAATAAACGTGAAATGGGAAACTGGCATGATAATAACAATAGTAGAGAGCCGTTTGAAAAAAAGAAAAAAAAGAACTTCCTAGCACAAAGGAGCTCAAACATATTTTCATCACAGAAGAGGAAGAGAAAACAAGAGAATAGCTCTTGGAAAATAGAGGAGAAACAAGTGAGCCAAGGAGGAAAGAATCGTGAGACGTGAAGCCAGCCACCAACTGATAGAGATCGCAAGGTAGGTACTTCATTTGAATACTTGAGTGCTTGAATGTTTAAAATGAACCCGCAGTTGTGTGCTTGAGAATGTGATTGTATATTGGATTTTGCGTGCCATTTATTTGGCTTATTGAATTTGTTGGGTGCGTTACTACGTTACTGTTGCTTGAATCCTCCATTATCACCCTCGTCATCCTCATACCCTCATCGTACCTTCAGCATTTAACAAAGTTTTATCACCACCGTCATTTCCCTTCCTTCATTCATTCACCTTTGTCGAAACCATGTTACTCCTCCTCCTGTAGCCTGCACTTGGAACATAACCTTTAACCATCATTCATCCACCACCTTCACGCTCTCACAACAAATATTCACTCACTTCCACATGCACAGATACAAACATACATCAAGCCTCTCTAAGAACCACCAACCATAAACTTGACTTTCCACTCCCATTCGTAAAACCATCAACATCTTCATTCTGCTTCATCACCCAATAAACGAAATCATCGTCACTGTCACACACCCTTTCATCACCGCAATCCAACATCAAAACAAAGAAACCGAAGGATAAAGAAAGTATGTCGCCAGCGAGTCGGAGCTTCACCGCGTCATTGTGAGTCGAGTGCAAACTAGTGCTAGGGTTCAGCCACGTTGACGTGAGGAAGGAGAGAGTTGTACTAGAGTCTTCGGTAGTGTTCCCTGTTCACGACAGCGACGTTGTGATGACGGTCTTGGTTGCGGGGGAAGCGGAAGCCGCTCGAATCGCGCCTGGGAAGAGTGAACGAAGGTCGAGCATCCATGGTTTCTTGACGTCGACGTCGTTGGAAGCTCGTGTCGCCGATGGTGCCTTCGGCAAGCTACGACGAGGGCGGCAAACTCTTGGTCTTGGTTGGTCACAGAGATGCGACGAAGAAGCCCTGACCGAGAAGGGAAAGCGAAGTCGAAACGACATTGCCGATGTTGGTCTTGGCCGGCCATGGGGGGCAACGACGCCGGTGATTACAGTTCGAAGGTGCGGCTAGGTGGAGGTTCGACGGAAGCGGTGGCTACTCGAGAGAAGGGATCTGATGTTGGATGAGGGGTTTACGAATCACGGACCATTAGGGTTAGATTAACTCAATTCCTTTCCCTTGGGCCGGCCAACCTTTATGTACCCCCGTTTTTAATCTATGCACCTCTATTTATTTATTTTGGGTTGTTTGTGTATTTTTTTTGCGCACCCCTTGTATTTGCTAGCATTACACCCATTTTTGTTTTGGTCCGGTTTACTATTACTGTATGCAACCTATGTTCCACTTCACACCCCTCTAGTAACTACCTGCTGCACCCCCAGGTTTACTAACTCCACCTTTCAGTTGTGTTTTATTCTTATTTTGGGTTTCTTTTATATTTTACTCGCCGCACCACCACCTTTAATAAACACACCTCATTTACTTCATGCACCTCCCACATTATTCACGCACCCTCATATTTTCGTTTTCCACTTTTATTTCTCTTAAATAATTTCATCATTTTATAAATTTATTTATTTATTTTTATTTATTAAAAAAAACAAATATATTTGAAAATTATAAAATTAAAAATATGGAAAAAAAATAAAAAAACATTCTCTTTCATTTTTATTGTGTCTGTCCGGCCGCTCGCGTCGTGTGCCACTTTCTTCCAAATAATTTAAACAATATTAAATTGTTTTCTTTCCCTTTTAGTGTCTGTCCGGTCGCTCGCATCGTGTGACACTTATTTTCTAAAAATACCAAAAATATTTTCTTTTCTTTTGGTGTCTGTCCGTTCGTTCGCGTCGTGTGACACCATTTTTCAAGTAATTCAAAAATACCAAAATATATAAATTTTCAAAATATAAAAACATCAACATTTTCAAACAAACCAGCTTTTAAGAACTACGTGATCCTTGATTCTCCATTGTGAGATACGTAGGCGTAAGGCCAATCCTTGTTAGGTTCACCTAAAAAAAAATCAAATCATTTTTTCAATTATTTTCCAAATATCTTTTAAAGAACTACGTAACCCTGATTTCTCATTTTGAATGAGACTACGTAGGACCAAGTTCAATCCTTGTCGGACCCAAAAAATTAAAAAAAAAAATATTTATGTTTCATTTTAGCATTTTTGTCTTATTGTTTTTGGGGAAAATTAACATTTTGAAAATCACATTGACTTTGCATTTTTAATTAAAGGTAACGCCCTCGGGCGGGCGCTATAGGGTGCTAACACCTTCCCTACACGTAACCAACTCCCAGATCTAAAATCTGGTTTTTTGCAGACTTGTTTTATTTTCATGGTTTTCCATAGTTTTCCAGAATAACTATGGTGGCGACTCCTAAATCTCTTGTTAAACTCATTTTCTTTTTTGGTTCGTCGTCCCGTCGCGATTTCGGTTGTGACAACAGGACTTCATCAAGGAGGTCATCATGGATATGGCTGTCCTCTTTTACCCTTTCAATCCTAATAAGATGGTCAACTACTAAGTTGTGTGCTATACTTTTCTCTTGAATCTTAATATCAAAGCCTTGGAGTAGTAACATCCATCCAATCAACCTCGGCTTGAAATTTGCTTTCTTCATAAGGAATTTCCATGCAGCATGATCAGTATAAACAATTACCTTGGAACTGAGTATCTACAGTTTGAATTTGTCCAACGCAAACATAACAGCAATTAACTATTATTCAATAGTGGTGTAGTTAGCCTGAGTCGTGTCCAATTTGTTAGAAGCGTAATATATCACATGTGGTAGTTTCCTATCTCTATGTGCAAGCACCACTTCCATTGCAAAGTTTGATGCATCATACATGAACTCAAATGATATTGTCCATTTAGGTGGCTAGATAATGTGAATGGTGGTGAATCCGTTTTTGAAGGTGTCAAAAGCATCTTTGCATTTATCTCCAAACTCATAGGGTACATACTTTTGCATCAAGTTGAAGAGAGGATTAATTATCTTGCTAAAGTCCTGGATGAACCTCTTGTAAAACCCTATGATGACCCTCGCCTCACGGTGAATCGCCAGATTTGCGTTCTAAGTAGTGGAAATCCACTATGAAGTCTCCAATCATTGATTTATCGGTGAAGATCGATGAATCTTATAGCAAAAGACTTGAAACGAGGGTAGGTTGTTCCCATGCTTCTTCATTGAAATCAAAACATGTCGAACTAGACAACCATAGGTTTAATCTCTCGAGAAGAAGATGAACTCTGAAGAAAATACATAGACACTATTTACATTTAATCATCAAAGTTACTCTTAGAAACAATGGCCTGCCTTTTTGTAAGTAGAAGAAAGGCAACTGTGAAAAGAGAAGAACAAGTGCTACTCTAATAGTCATACGAAGGATAGTCATCCTACATAAGGGAAAAACCCTAGCATCTAAAGGATGAGGGGAAGAGAAAACCCTAGAACTCAAATGGGGAGAAGAAAGAATAAAGGAACCCTAGCTGGGAAAAGGTTTAAGCGCCTAGTGAATAAAATAAAACCCTAATGTTGGGGAACTTAACCCACTCGTGAAATGTTTTGAAAGGACCGTTGTTGGTTAGGCTACTCCAGAACACGTGTGGAAGGAATCAAGCCAAGCTTGATTGGCAACATTGTTGGTCACATGCGTGCTTTTGTGGAGCTTGGCCCAAGATTGATGATGTATGCGGATTGCTCCATACCAATTTGGTGAGATTGGCTTTGAGGGAATGGTCGAGGTTACAAACCCAATATGTTGGATGAAAGACTTGGCTTGGCCCAAAGAGTGGTTGGCACTGAAGGAATAGTTGAGCTGGTGGCAAATTGAAGATGTGAGGCTGACTCCACATGCGTTGGTCTTTGGTCCATGCAGCCACTCATCATACTCTCTTTGATCCTTGGCCCAAACATTTTACAAAGATAAATTGAAAGTAACAAAAAGAACTTCGACCTAAAATACAAGCCCACAAACTTGCTAATTACACCAAACAAAACATTAATCATATATAATGCTAATTATTTAAAAACAAACATATAAATGTTGGCCTAATCCTTGGCCCATGAGGTAGACTCTTGGGGTGAAAGTCATCACCCTACATCTCCAAGAAAAGATCGAACCTCTCATACAAAAGAGGTTAAGTAACTATTAAATAATATCAATTTTAGCAGGATCAACATATATATCATTCCTTGAAACAATGTGACATAAAACTATACCTTGATCAACCATCAAATGATATTTTTCAAAATTCAAAACAAGGTTAGTGTCCTCACATCTCTTAAAAACTCTCACAAGATTAGCCAAGCAATGATTAAAATATGAACCATACACGCTAAAGTCATCCATAAAAACGTCAACACAATGCTCCAACAAAAATACTCAACATACATCATTGAAAGTGGAAGTTTCCTATACGCGTAGCTACCAAAAGAACAAGTAAAGGTAGTCTTATATTAATCCTTCGAGACTAAAGATTAAAAAAAATGAAAAAAAAAAAGTTTTAAAAAATTTTAAAAAATAAAAAAAAAAAAAAAAAAAAAGTTTTAAAAAATTTTAAAAATTAAAAAAAAAAAAAACTACAAACTGACACTTGGCACGGTCTTAACGTCGTTAATAATTTTTTTCTGAAAAGGACCAAATTGAAGCACTTTTTAAAAAGTTGGGATGTAATTGACACTTTTTTAAAAGCGGGACCAAATTGAAACATCCGAACAAAAATGAGTACCATCCAACTAATTAAGCCTAAAAGAAATTTAAATTGAATTTTGTAAAACTTGTTTCCTTAGGGCCAACACGATCGAATTTGGTAGAGTTTTAGTTGAGGCCAACTGACTGAAATTCAACATGAAACTAACTCGATTGACTTTTGGTCATGGCCGACTCGGCCAAATTTTGGTCGGGGCTGACTTGGTCGAATTCGACATAATTTTGGCTAGGGTCGACTTAGCCAAATTTGAAGAATTTTAGTCGGGGACAACTCAGCCAAATGTGTCCAAATTTTGGTCAAGTCTGACTCAGTAAAATTATGTCTGGATCAACTTGACTAGATTCAATCGAATTTCGACCAAAGCCGACTCGGTCAAATATGGCTAAATTTGGTCTAGGACTAACTCAGCCGAATACAACTAAATTTAGGCCAGGATCGACTCGACCAAATTTTGGTCGGGGCCAACTCAACTTAATTTCAATTGGGTCGACACGGCTGAATATGTCCAAATTTTGGTCATAGCTAACTTAGACGAATATGACCAAATTTCGATTAGGATCGACTCAACTGAATTTTGGTCGAGACCAACTCGATTAAATACTGCTAAATTTCGATCGTGACCATCTCCACCAAAATGGCCAAATTTTGTCAAGAAACAAATCGACCTAATATTGCCAAATTTGGGCAAGGTAAATTCGATTGAATTCGACCAAATTTCAGACAGAGCCGACTAGGATGAATACGACCAAATTTTGGCTGCAGCTGAACTGGTCGAAAATGGCCAAATTTCATTCGGGACTGACTTAGCCTAATGCGATCAAATTTTGGTCAGAATTAACTCGGTTAAATATAGGCAAATTTGATCTAGGTCCGACTGGACTAAATTTCGACCTACGATGACTCAACCTAATTCGGCCAAATACGACCAAATTTCATACCATGCCAACTCCATCAAATACAATCAAATTTGGACTAATCCATCTCAACCTTCAACCTAATCTAACTAAAAATTTAAATTAAAAATTTGAATGAAATTTTTTAAATTCCATATTTAAAAATCTAGATTTAGAGAATAGATATTCAATCCATAAAATATATAAAATTAGTCATATTTAATTGACGATGAAGAAAATTATTTTTTTCCCACGACAATTATAATTGGAGCAGAAACAACTGTAATTGGAGTGAGACAAAAAAAAAAAAAAAAAATATATATATATATATATATATATATATATATATATATATATGGGATTGCTACCTTAACTCTAAATAGCATGTTAAAATAGTAAAAACTAAACATAAGATTATTTTTTTCTTGTGTAGAAAATACAATATGACAATATATTTATAATGAAAAATAATAAAAGAAAATACGGATTAAAACCCAAATACAAGTAATATGGTAACCAACTCAAGATATTATAACTAAAAATATCTTATAAATATCTAACAAGATGGTTGTATAATGGAAGTTGATTATCTGTCAAAAGAAATGAAAAACAATCATTATAACACTATGTTGTCACTAAAATATACTAAGGTGTGTTCGTTTCCGCCGATTGTACTGTTTAGACGGATTAGAAGAGACAGATTATTTATAAAATCGTGTTCCTATCGGTGAATAAGAATGGAAGAGCACGGATTCAAAAAAATACTTCACAAATAAATCTTCTCACAAATGTAAGAATTTAAATCGATACATCAACTTTTACCTTTTTAACCTTATATTATATCATCATAATACAATTATAAATAATAATTATTAAATTAATTATTATATATATATATATATATATGTATATTATTTATTGTTATAATTTATTATATATA
>Ga0209589_1009252_pt1 | contig 14972 bp, 4 predicted proteins | sample CowpeawhiteBW_FD_187525 | JGI IMG/M metagenome (GOLD analysis project Ga0209589, IMG submission 187525) | Root nodule microbial communities of legume samples collected from California USA - Cow pea white BW (SPAdes) (version 2) | ecosystem: Host-associated > Plants > Roots > Nodule | place: USA... | reverse complement strand
ACATATTAGTTATTAGTTTGTTTTTTTAATTTTTTAATTTTAAAAAAATTGTCTACGTGATAAGTTACAATTGTGTCACTTGTCAATGTGTCATGTATCAGTTTGTGGCTATGTTATTTTTTTTTTCAATTTAGTTTCTAATTTCTATATTCGTTATTTTTGTTCAATTTAATTTTAATTTTTATTAAAATAAATCAATTTTGTCACTTTCAAATTGACACTAAATTTAATATCTTTTATACAAATTATATGAATATTTTTTCTAAATTGACATTTTTATTAATTATTTTTAAAATTCAATTATAAATTATTAAATTTAATTATAAATTGAATAAATTTTTATATTTAATTGCTAAATAGAATATAATTATTTAAAATATTATAAGAATATAATTATTAAATGTTTTTTTCTAATATTTATATTCTAAAATACTTTTAAAATTGATATTTAAAAATATTTTAAATATTCAAAATATTTTAGAAAAATAAACTAATATTTGTAAAATAAACAAATGCAATAAAAATATTAAATATTTTAAATTTAAATGTCAATTTTACAATTGTTAATATATATTTTTAAAATTTTAATAATTATATTTTAATAATATTTAAATAATTATATCTTATTTAACAATTGAATCTAAGAATTATATTCAATATATAATTAAATATAGTAATTTATAATTGAATTTCAAAAATAACTAATAATAATGTCAATTTTAAAAATTAAATTGTTTTATTTTAACAAAAATTTGAACTAAATTAAACAAAAATAACGAATATAGATACTGAATTGAACAAAAATAACGAATATCGAGACTAAATTAAAGAAAAAATAATAATACAACCACAAACTGATACGTGACACTAGCATGTGACACAATTGTGACTTGACACGTGAACTATTTTCTTGAAATTAACAAAATTTATAAAAAATTTATAAAAAAAATTTAAAACCAGAAGTCGACACGTGACGTTTATTGTTCAAAAACTTTAATTATTTAAATATCGTTAGTCAAAAGGACTAAATTGACCAAAATTTGACGAAAATAATGACCTAATTAAACACAAAACGAAAATAAGAACCAAATTGAATAAAAACAACAAAAATAAAGACCAAATATATATTTAAGCCTTAAAATTATCCGTTTTAATGTTTATATATGTGGATTTTCTCAAATGTTTCACATATATTAATCTCAAATGTCACTTTTCAAATGTCATCAACACTTATCTTTGGAATGGTATTAAAATATAATGATTTCTACTTATTCGTTTTTGTTTAACACGGTGCTAGTGATCTCATTGTATCTGATAGGAAAATGTTCTTTTACACTACTTGTATAAGTTGATAAGGGTGTTTTTGACTATGGAAGGAGGTAAAAATAATAGTATCCTCTCTAATATCTGCTTCCTTCGTTCTCGTTGAACAAAGCGATAGCAACATAATCGCCATCAATGCCACCAACTCACTCTGTTTTCAATGAACATGGTGATAAGAATCTCACAATCACCAACATTGCCTACTTTTTCTCTACAACTTTGTCTATATTACACCATCGCTTCGACTTCCCTAACTTCTCTATCACGAAGCTTGCACTACACCCTGACAACCCTGCCTTAACCATAATTTCACCCTTCACACCACAATTCTCATTCTTTAAGAATGGATGCTTATATGATCATGGTTAGTGTAATGCCCAAATATGTTTAATACTAATATATTTATATTAAATTAATTATAAAATTATGTTTGATATTAAAATTTAATTAAAATATTATAAGTGACTAATAATTTAAAAATAAATATATTAAATTAAAGTCATTAGATTACTTTAAAAAAATATTTAAATCTTGAAAACTCTTTATGTAAGACCCAATATTTCTGCCCTTATGTTTAAGGGCTGCCTCAGATCTAATTGGGCCTAAGGGCTGGTCCATGAGGAGCCAAAGACCCTAAACCAGCCTAACACTCTCACTCCCATCTCACTTTCAGAAAACATTTGTCCTCAAACCCCTTCGTTCTCAACGGAAGCTCTGCTAGGGTTTGATCCTTAGCCTTCGTCAAGGTTGCTCAAGCTCTTTCGACCCCACCTTCTAAATTTGTTCCTTGAGCTGTGGTGCTCCGTTGTTGGTGCCGAGGCCTTGCACTAGCTCATTCCAGGTAAGGGAAGCTAGAACCTAATCTTGTATTCGTCCTTTTCACTGTTTCGTTGTTGTACTACAATTTTGTGGTTGATATGATTCCTGGATGCGTGAAATGCTTTAGTGTGTTATTCTTGGCTTGGTATGAATGGTTGTCGCAGGAAAACAATGGTGAGACCTGATAATCTCGCCCAGGCGAGCCTGTCTCGCCCAGGCAAGATGAGTAGAGGCTCGTCCAAACTTTTTACACGAGGGGTCGCTCAGGCGACCAGCTCAGTTTTGAGCGATCGAGTGTCTCGCTCAGGCGAGGGGAGTCTCGCCTAAGTGAGAATGTGCAGAGGCCATTGTGGTGTGTGTTTCGAGCTCTCGCCTAGGCGGAGGGAGCTCGACTGAGCGAGAGTCCTTCTCGCTTGAGCGAGATCCTCCAGTCTGAGCGACGAGCTGAGCGAGAATGCATCCTGAATTTGGTCCCTCTGTGCTTGAATGTTTAGCTGGTACTTGTATAAGTTATTGTATGATGGCTTAATGGGAATGTTTATGTATGATTGGGAGAGGGTTTTATGTGTGAATCATGAGTTTGACATAATCTTTATATGAATTATACTCGAGAGGTTGAATATATGTATATATGTGGTCACGAGTTTGACATAAGCAACAATGGACATGATGGTTGGTAATCCAGTGGCATGGCTTTGGTGTGAGGAGAAACTCTTTACTCATGGTTGGAAATGACGAGTTGGTATTGATTCAACGTATGATAAATAAGGATTGGTTACGAATGAGGGGATGAGGTTCCTATGTATGATATATGTATCTGTTACTTGGCTGTTTGTGTATGTTTGTCGTGTGGTTAGTACGTAATTCCTTGAAGTCTCTAGGTGGGACTTCAGGGTCGTGCTTCAGTGGTCGGGACGTAATTCCATGGCCCCTGTTAGTGGGTGTCCATGGTGGTGTCCCATCTATATAACTGGGTAAGGATTCAAGGTAAAGATCGCATCCTAACACTCTAAGGAGTCAGTTAGTCTCACTTAGAGCGGACTGGCTCCTGTGGTGAGAGTAGCAGGAGGCCTGACACTCATTAAGGGCTAACCTTGTGTGTGAGGGAAATTGATTCATTGTAACACTTGTAACACATAACTTGGGGGTGAGCAGAGGTATCCACCACAAGTGCAAGCATTCGCTGAATCCGATCAGGTTAAATGTATCCAGATGAGTCGAGTCTTAGTGTATTGTTTTGGAAGGTCATAACATGCTTGGGTGATGTATGTATAATTGACTGTGAAAGCATATCTGATTGCATGATAAAACCATTTTTGGCTCTAGCTTACCCTTTTGTTTTTGTTGTGTGTCCTGCTGTGTGGTACTCTCTTTTGCGATGATCATAAACTTGTTGATGTGAGCAGATGCGAGGAACACTCGTGGTCAACAGGGAGGTGATGGTTCCGCTGCTTAGCCTTTGGGTTGACTTCTGCCTTTGGGCTCTTCATTTAGGGCTAAGGCCCATGTATTATTTTCTCCAGGAATTTGTTTAAGTCATTTTCACTCTCTTACTTTACTTTGTACCTGGCATCGTGGTGTATCTCTTTTATTCGTCCTCTAAGCAATTGGGATATCTATAAGAATGACGTTATACTCTTTTATCCTCGCTTCTTATATTATATTGTGTGACATATCCTTTATTTAGCTTTATTAAATAAATGGGGTGTTACATTAATGGTATCAGAGCAATTCGTCCTTAGGATGATCTGAGGTTGTGGGTTTGTCATGCCTCGCAGGCATAATTTGTCAAGTCTAGTCAGGTTTGTCAGTGAAATCGAAAGTTGTAAGAACAGAAAACGCCTTGATAGAGTAATGAGGGTGCACACTCATGACTAGATTAAAGGTTGTTTTCCTTTCTTAATTCTAATGGTTTGGGGGAAAGGAGGGTGACAGACAAAAAGGGGTTCGTTGTTTGTAAGTGATAGATTATTGCTTTGTATGATCTAGTTTGTCCTGTCGCGCCTCTGTGCTTTGTGTCTAGTGTCTACGGAGATAAGGGAATCCAAATTCAATGTCAACTTGGTCTGCTCACCTTTACAAGTGTTAGATGGGGTCTTTGAGACAACGTCTTACCTCAAAGATAGGAAGTTGATGTATGATGTATATAATTGAACAAGGAAAGCTAAGTCTTGGATTAATAAACTGGAGAAGATGCTAGAGTTCCCAACATAACGATTCGTCAGAGGGAGCTTTAAAGATAAACTCTCGGAAACGGATAGTACACAATTTCTAAAGGAGTTGAATCTAAAGGTTAAGAATACTAAGGGGTATCAGTGCATGCAAGTGCCACATCGTTTGAAGAAATCAAGCTGATTCTACATTCCGACAAGGTTGAAGTTCAGAGTCATGCAAATGCATACAGTGTTAGGAAAAGTGTCATTGAATATGGTCATATGGCCACACCTAGTGCTTCTTGGAGTAGTGGAAGAGGGACAATTGGCAAATTCTAAGCTGCAGAAAGTGGAGAGATTGCTTAACAATGAGCAAGCTAAGAAAAGAAAAGACCGTGAAGTGCAAAGAGATGACAAACCTCTAGTGAGAGGCTGGGATGGATAAGAGGTTCATACTAGAATTAACAGTCAGCAGGTGGATAGGGGTCTTTTCAACTTCGTTAGTGGGATGTTTCAAGGAAAAGTAGTTCCCATGAGCAAGTCATTCGACCTTGGGTATAAAGTGGAAGGTTTCACGCACCCGAAGGAAGGACACACCTTTAAAGGTTATTCTCGTATGGAAGGACAACCCAACTGATGTCGGAGCACAATGATGGAGGGAATGAAAAGAAAAGTTTTAAGTAGTTGACATGGTGTCTACGATGGTTGATGCTAAAGTGGTTAGCACAAATAAATCTCATACAGAGATGCACCTTACGAAGTGATGCTTGGACTAAGAGTCAGTTTTCTTGGAATTGTGTACTCCTTGATGTCGCCAGTATGGTATAGGAATCACGGTTGCCTTTAGGAAAGGACTGAGGTTAAGATGATGGTTTCGCTACAATTGGGACCAAGTGGAGACTCGCTCGGGTGTGTGGTGCCTTCGCGGTGATCAAAGTGTTTAAATTTGAAGCCAATTTGAAATGTTTCCTTTACAAGGTTGGGACATAATCTCAAGAGTGAAAGAGTTGTTGGAGACATAATGGTATAAACTCAATATAATCATCAGGATGATTGCGAGTTTGGGGAAAAAAAAGTTGTGGTGTCAAGCCGTTCAAGAAGAGTATTGACTAAGGTTGGAGTGACTAAAAAGGAATATGGTTTTAAAAGGATAGGTACGTTGTTGAGAAAATGGAACGCTAAGGCTATCAAAAGAGGAGTTTAAGGGGTTCTGTAAGTTTGATTGCTTCCTTGTCATGGCGGACATGAAAGGATCATTATTTGGAGTAAACAAACAAGTGAGCTTGGGTATGGACCAAAGTAGTGCAGCGGGATGGTGGTAGATGATGCTTAGAAATGGTAATAGGTGCGCGAGAAGAACTATCTTATTCAAGACCTAAAGATCACTACGAAAACCAGATCCTTAAAAACATCAAAGGTTTCGTCCTTGTGAGTGTCAGGTAAAAGGGTGCAATGATCATTCAGAGTTGGAAGTGTAGGGTTGCACAGAGGAAGTTGGACCAAGAAAATGAGAGGTGGTTGAATTATGTTTTCAAGTTAGGGTACCAATCTTGAAGTAAGGAACTAAGGGTAGGTGTTTATTTCTAGAAGAGAATTCAAGATCTGGGCTTGACAGGGTAAGGGTTGGCGGAGAGGTAAGTGTCTAAGTCGGGAGGAAGAGATGTGACGAGATTTCCTGCGAGCTCAAAATTCAAAATGTGCACCACTCCACACCGCCCATCATCAATTGAAACAAGGGAAATGATACATTAACAAAAAAAAATTGACAAACTACTAAATAAAGTAAAAAAGTACTACTTTTATTACTTCTTTTTCATTAAAAAATAAAAATTTAATCTACTTTAATCCTATTTATAGAAAATTTATCAACTTTGTCAAAATATTTTTTGTTAAAACCTCATTTTCCTTGAAACAATGCAAGGGAAAAGTAGAAAGTGTATAAAAAAGCATGCTCTCAGAATCTACGGCCACAACTTCCTTCACCATGAGGCAGCAACCACCGCAATAACCGGAAATGCCCTCCACATCTCCACACCACTCGTAAGAGAGTATGCATTGAGGTCAAACTCTAACATTTAAAATTATTACATGTCATAAATTCTCAATGACTTTACATGGAAGTACATCAAAATATAATCTTTTGAAAAATAATTCTTTCTTAATCATTTACATGCAATTTAAAATAAATGTTGGAGATCCTGATCTATGAAGATGTTAGTTTTTTTTAGGTTTAAATATTATTTTGGTCCACTTTATTCAATTTGGTTTCTTTTTTTTTCACGTTCAATTTAGTCCCTAATTTGCTAAATTATGTTTAATTTCGTCTTTTCCGTTGATGTGTTTAAATTGATAACAACATAACAGAGCATACAGACTGACATTGTTCACATGAAGTGACAATATTCATATTATAATGGGTTGTGTTTTGTTCAATGTTCAAATAAGTTTCTATTTTAGTTAAATTTGTTCAATTTTAATCTCTATTTTTATTAAATTGGTTCAATTTATTCATCCCTCCATTTCATGACTCTTCACCATTGTCACCACTACCACCACTGCCATCACTATTGTCACCACTGCCACCACTATCACCCTACAACCACGGATTCAAACAGTTAGAAATATTTTAATATAATTTAAAAAATAAATAATTAAAATAAAAAACTTACTGTTACTCATGTGTTTATAAACCTTTAATTTATGAGTTAATGTTTTTTATGACTAACGGTTATATTCTTATTACAATTTACTCTTTTGTCTCCTCTTTCTACCTATAAATACCACCTAGGTGCATGGAGAAAAAGACAACAACAGAAACAACAAAAACACTACATTTTTCTTAAGAGTGTTAAGACACATGATTTGAAACACATATGATTGTGTATTTGTTTAGTTCTGTGCAGTAGGGGCATTTTCTCTCTAAGGATAGCACTATGCGTGCCTCAACTCAGACTATTTCTACTCCTTTCCTCATCTACTTTTTATTTATTATTGTTATTGTAATTGTTGATCTTTGATTAATATTCATTGTTTTAGTTATATGTCTTAGTATTATTATTGATTTAATAATTATTATTATATTATTTAATATTTTTATTATTAATAGTATTATTTGAGTAATCATTTTCTAACACAAACCACCCTAAAACATATGGAAAAGAAAGAAAAAGTGAATGAGAGGTTCATAACATCTATGAAAAAGAGATGAGTAAAAATGGCAACCAAAAAACAACCCTAAAATCTATACCCTTATATTGATCCAGGCTTGGACTACCAAAAACTTAATCAAAAACTAGGATAAAAAGTATCAAATTTTTTCAAGCCTACATACATATGCATGGTAGAATACAAATTTTCTAATGTGGTGGTGGTGATTCTGGGTGTGGTTTGTTGGCGGTGATTTTAGTGTGATGGTGGTTGTAGTGTTGGTGGTGGTGGTGGCAACGACAATGGTGGTGGTGGTGGTGGTGGCAGTGGTAGTGGTAGTGACAGTGGTAGTGGTGGAAGTGGTGAAAGATCTTGAAATGAAAGGTGAGACTAAATTAAACCAATTTAACTGAAATATGGATTAAATTGAACAAATTTAACTAAAATAAACACTTATTTAAACAAACCACAACTAGTCACAATATGAACGATGTCATATCATGTGAACAGTGTCAGCCTATACACCATGTCTGTATCAAATTACAATGTCAACGAAAATGACGAACTAAACATAGTTTAACAAATCGGATATCAAATTGAACAAACTAAACCAAAACAGATATCAAAATAGTATTTAAACTTTTTTTTTTCTTAATAAGATATTGAATGTTGGCATTGATGGTCGCCTATTAATATTACATTAATTTAGTAAAAAAATATGAAAAATGATTCTTTAAGTATTAGTTTTAAGAGTGTCAACGTACATCACATGGACTCGTATTTTTTTACATTGCAAATCATGCGGAATCTTTTCTCCACTTTCATACTGTCTCAAAAATAACAATTATTTTACAACCACAAAAACATTAAATATTAATGATGTGACAAGCTGTTGAAATAAGTGGTAGTATTATTATAAAAGATATTTTTTATAAGCTTTTTCTTAAAAGTTTTAGAAATAAATAATCCTTTTATAAGTAAAAAAATAATTATAAATTAAAATTAGTGTATACATAAGGTAGTTTATAAAAGTTAATATATTTTTTAAAACTCATAAATTAATTTTAGTTTATTAAAAGTAGTTTATTTCTCTTAAAGACGCTTACTTAAAACTCGTCTAAATACCAAATGACCAATTATTAGTTTATAATTAGTAATGGGCTGCAATATGTTTGATGGACCAAACCATATGAGGGTGCTAAATATTCACGTTCAATATTTGTTCGAATGGAGAAAAGGATCAAAATTTGAATTATTTATTTTATTTTTTTTAAATGTTTGCTCTTATTTTTATCGTATAAAAATCATCCATGTTTTTCTTGTATGCATCTATCTTAACCATAAATCACTAATCTCATAGATATACCAAGACAATTATTTTAATTTAATCAATACTCTCAAGTTAAACCTTGAATATGAAGGGATTATATAAAACATTTAGAATAGTTTACCATCAATACTACAATAGTTCTACATTACTCAACATGATTATTTCTCGGCTAAGATATTATAGTCTCTTAACCAAAAAAATGCTCGAGAAAAATGCAAATACATTGATAACAATAAGAAATTCTATAGTTAAACGCCGACACCTTTTAATATGCACGAAACACGAATTCTCATTTTAATAGAAGAATACAGAAAGTAAATAAATAAAATTGAGAAATAAACATGTATACACGTTCAATGAGTTTTTGATACATCCATGTCCATGTTCCTCAATTTTGGATTACATATATTACAATATGGTTACTCATTTCCCCGTATGACGTCAGCTTTACCATAAACCGGAGTAACAAGTCCAAGAATCACAAAGCCACCTAAAATGACTATCAAAATGCCTAAAGAATTGATCAGAAGTGATTCATTGGAATAGCGTGATATGATATTGTTGACCTGAAGGAATGTAGCTTTTTCCAAAATACCAGTAGCAGTTGTGGCTATGGCCAAGGCATAGATATACATACCAAAGAAAACATGCCATGGCAGTAAGGTTGCTCTTCTATTTCTTGACCCTCCGGGGTACCAAAATGTTGCAAACCCACAAGCCCACTGATTAATATTGTACCAAATAATTAGATACAACCAAATGATACAATCCAACTTCCAAAAAACACTTACAAAAGATAAAAAAAACTAACTTTAACTATGCATATAAGCTAATTTTAGTTTATGGAAGAAGTTTAGTTGATTGTTCTTTCTTATTTTTGTCTTAAATATAAGTACTAATGGAGATGTTTAACCAACAAGGTTTAGAACAACTTGTAAGATGAAGTGTAGCTATCATACCTGGATGAAGAACAGGAAAAAGCAGGCAAGGCCCAACCACGAATGGAGGCTGTAGAAGTTGTCAATGCCCTTGTCAACGTGAAACTTCCAAGCAGCCCAGATACCGATCAAGCTCAAAATGAGAGCAACAAACTGTAATGTGAGATGAACTGATTTTTTGAAGCTTTTAGTTCCAGATAGAGTCTTGTATGCAAGCATCCCTGCAAATTGCCATAGTGAATAAAAGGTAGTTCTAACATGAAAGTATTTATAAACAATCAAGGGTTGGTAAGAAGAAACATTGTATTGAATTTAAAGACAACAAGTTCCTTTGACTTGGGAAGTTACATTTTCATAAAAAGTTAATACGAGCATGTTGAAGGTACTAGCCAGCTCAAGTTTGCTATCCTTTACAATCTACCACAATAAAACACCAACATTTTAATTCTAATTTGGCCTCTGAAGTTTCATTTTAGATACCAAATGTAATCAAGACATATGATGGAAACAATGTTTTATAACACTCAGTAGCACCACAAGCATGTCAAATGATAGGGGATAACTAACCATAAGATAAACTTTGTAAACTAAGTGGAAAACACCATATTCCTAGGACAACAATGATTGATATTAATCTACATTCAGATCAGGACAGAAATCATACATGGAGATAAAACATACATCAAATCTTATTTGAACTTATGTATTTCTTTAGAGGATCGCAAACAATATCCTACAAAATGGAAACTTACAACTAGTTGATAATAAATTTATACAAAGCACGTATACTCCAAAATATGGCAAAGTATCGGTATCCTCCTATCCAATACCAATACTTATAGATATGTATCCAACATATATCCTCCTTTTTGGCTTCTTTGAATTTTACTGACTAATATGTTTGGATCAAACACGTTGAATAAGACTTCAATCACATATACTTCTATTTTTCCCTCTGTATCCTTAAACCTATAGCAAACAGTAGGCAATTATATAGAACCAAGACTCCTAGATGCTTTTATATCTAACCCTGGATCTTGGAAATGATCACACGTATTGCTTTTGTAAATCGTGATCGTCAACTGCTGACAGAAATGATAGAATTATGTATTGATGAGAAATGGTCAACACTTAAAAATATTGTGTATCCATTTAAAAGTATTTTTCAAAATTTATGCTCTCATTTAACATATCGATGTAATATTATATCTTACACTTTTATAGTTTTCGCATCCTTGTATCAATGTCATATGGTACTCATGTTGAATCAAGTACTCAGGCTTCACAGAATGTAAACAAGAATAAAGATCATAGAATGCTTCACCTCCTAAAATACTCTAACCATTGAGAAACATTGTGAATCAACAACCTAACTAGTACCATGGTGCCAAAAGACTCCTCACTGTGCAACAATTTACGCGAGAGTGTATTCTTCATTCAAGGACTACAGTTTTACCTATGTAAATTTTCTTTTTCAAGTTGACTAATGTTTTCATATACCAAGTATTATGTTTTTTTCTTCCTAATTTATCATCAAATCAATTACCCTCTCTTATTCAAAACAATGCATTTATGTTGAAAAAAACCGAGACTATTTCAGTAAAATGGTTTCAAACAGGGTTATATTTCTTATTCTCCTTAATATGGGTGAGAAAACCTTAAACTACAATCATCTGGAACAGAGGAAGTGTATGCAAAAGGATTGTTTCCATATTCGAGCCATGACCAGCTTCATCATGAATGAGTGAATCAACAATCATGAATAGCACCATACGTAAATGGACAAATGAGTTTCTGTTATCAATGTTTGCATTACGCAAATACAAAGACACCAAAATTTGATTTTAATACAAAGATCTAATAACAACTCTCCAATGCAACTGAAATATGATCAGTGACCACAAAATGTTTCAGAGTGACCAATATGCATCAAATGATGTACCAGTGAGATACTTAAGAAAAGTAAAAAATATAAGAAACATTTACCTTCCCCATTGATTAGAACAAGCCCAATCACCATCAACACTGGATGAACCTACATTGGAAAAACCAAGCCAAGACAACAAAGCTAAAAAAATCAAACAAACATGGACCTAAAACAAAGTGATCAAAAGAAGAAGTCAACAAGACAAAACAATATTCACAATCAAAAACTAAAACCACTCCACCCTTTTCAGTTTCTCGTTCAAAATCAAATTCCCCACAACAGAAAAACGAAAAGATTGAGCAAATCCCGCATACCCATCACCCAAAAATGAAAAGAGAAGGCCGTGAAGAGGGATAGTTACGTTAAAGATGAGATCTTTGTTGTCAGAGACGAGGGCGAGGCCACCCCGAAAATGGAGAGCCCATGTGAGGAGAAGAACGGTGACGGCAACGCCGACCACCCTGACCACCGTGAAGATCGGAAAACTTACCACGGGGAGAGTCGCCATTGGGATCTTTATAGAGAGAAAAGGAAGAGACACAAGAGGGAAATGAAAGAAAGGTGAAAGGATATACAAAATGAAAATGGTGTAGCTTTGTACAGTGAGATCAGTTTCTTCCTACACCAGAAACAAACAACTTTGACATTCTAAATTAAAATTATGAATTTCATTTAGGTTTAATTAGTAAGAATTTTCTCAACAATTTATCTTTTTAGTGATAATGAAAAAATATCTTTATATAATAATTCATTTATATCGCAAATTGCTAAGATGTAATTATTATAAAAGTCAATAAATATAATTTAATTTTGTAAAATATGTTTAGTGGCAAATTGGCAATTACGAAATAGTAAGTTTTAGAGTTAGTTTATAGTGAGAGTGTTAAAATAGTACAAGCCGATACTTTGCGGAGTTTAATAACTATGAAATAGTTTTAACATAATAATTAATTAAAATTTTATTATTAATGTAATTTTAAATAATTATTGTAAAAATCAACAAAGTTTCATTTCATTATAATTTCTTTTTGGCATGATAATGAATAACTTATTTTCTCTACTTTATAACGAATTTTGGAAATTTAAGATTTAACTGAAAATTTGCATGACCCAAACCTAATACTACAAAAAAATGTTTAAATATGTTTTACCTTTTGTTTTCTAAGAATTATCATTTCCATCCTCGATCCCTTAAAAACGTTTAATAAAATAAATAATTTCATACTATCTTAATAACTACCTTAGTTTTTTCAATTATTATTGGATAAGTAATAGTGTATTAAAGTTTTAAGTTTCAAATTTTAATACAAGAAATGTTTTAGTTTTTAATCCAGAGCAAATTAAAGCAATTAAAACTGTTGGAAATTTTTGGAAGAATAACATGTACATTATATATATATATATATATAAAAGAGATTCACCTTTTCTTATATATTTTATTTTCTAACTTTATTCTTAAAAAGAAATTATTTTTAGAATTTTTAATTTTTAAGTGATATTTTTTAAATTTTAATTATTTTAATTATTTTTAAAAAATTTAACTATTTTTTTAAACTAAAAACAACTATTTTATCAATACTATTTGTTTAATTTAACTGGTTTTTTAATTGTTTTTGAATTAATATTTTTAAACTAAAATAATTATCTATAATAAAAAATTACTATAAAATTAATAAAAGTTATCTATTATAAATTTGCAAACATTATTTATATTTAATTTTATAATTATAATATTATTATTTGAATATATATATATATATATATATATATATATATAATATTTACTTAAATAAACATTTTATTATATTAAATACAAATGTAAGACAAAAAAATTAAAATGAATATAAAAATTATTTTAAATAGAAAAGTTAAATACAATACTTATATATAATTTATTACCGTTAATAACTACTTAAAAATTACACCAATTGTAGTTCTTAATTAATTGATCTAGTAATTTACAAAAAAAGTCTAAGAATATTCAAAACTTTTTCGACAATTATTGGTAATACTTGATGGAAAAAATAAAATGATTCCATTACAGAGAGTGTTGTCATGTTATATAGAAATATTCCATGGTTTAAGTAATATACTTAAACCTTCTATTCGTTCATTCCATGATTGAATTAGAAGTTTCTAAAGGGGGAAAAGTTACATTCAATATTTTTTTTAAATAATAGATTTTTAATAAATAGTATAGGTGTAAATGATTTTTAAACTCATTCAATTATAAAACAATACTATATAAAGATATTTATTTTTTGTTCTAATTATCTTTAAGTTATATTATTAGCGACAACGTTTTATAATATGATATTGTAAAAAAATTATAACAAGAATGATGAAAATTAACATCAAATAGTTGATGAACTCGTTTATAAAAGGAATATTCTGAAAAATTTAGAAACGAGTTTTTAAAAGTTTGGGAAGAGTTAAAAGGTACGAACTAATCCACTAAATAAAAATTATTTATTTATCAATTATTTTATATAAAATATTTATTAATTCTTTTAGGTTAAATTATTCTTTTGGTCTTTGTATTTATTAAGTAGTGTGAAATTAGTCCTTCAGATTTTTTTTTTTGTTTAGATTTGGTTCTTGCTTTTTTTTTTAAATATTCAATTTGGGGTTGGTGTTAGTTTGACCAAACAATACATTTAATTGAATTTTTTGAATTATTTGTGAATTTTTTGTGAATTTTTTATTTTATACCTATCACCTCACAATTGTGTCACATGTCAACATAATTCAATTTGATCATATGTTTGCTTTTAGTTTCAATTTAATCTTAATTTTTGTAAAAAAAAATAGAGCAATATTGTTCCTCTTCATATGATGATATTCTTATTAAAATTAACATTTTTAATAAATATTTCTAGAAATATTTTTAAATTAACTTTAACTTTGTTTAATAATAAAACTAAAAACAAAAAGTTTGTTTAATAATTGTTCCTGCAGAGAACAAATAAGATAAGTTAGGCACAAGCGTCACCTTACCATGTAGTCCGCTATCTCTTCGGTTGGCCTCTTTCTGGTCGATACATGTCAGCTTGAACCCATGAGGGGTTACCTGTAGAAGAGTCTCTGAAGCTCAAGTAAGTCAAAGCTCTCAGAGAGTCAAATCAGTGATTAATGAATGCGTACCTTCAATTGATGGGGTCCACGTGTATTTATAGAGCATTTAATGATGTTTGACCACTTCATGGGTTGGGCCTTGACTTGGGCTCTAGCTTGGGCTATGAGTGGGCCTGGGCCCTAACCCAGGCCCTTAAGGTTTATTGAACGCGGGGGCTTCTATCATACTGAGTCCATTGGAGTGGTCGGCCTAGGCTCTA
>Ga0209589_1009249_pt1 | contig 14982 bp, 8 predicted proteins | sample CowpeawhiteBW_FD_187525 | JGI IMG/M metagenome (GOLD analysis project Ga0209589, IMG submission 187525) | Root nodule microbial communities of legume samples collected from California USA - Cow pea white BW (SPAdes) (version 2) | ecosystem: Host-associated > Plants > Roots > Nodule | place: USA... | reverse complement strand
AAGTCAACTATAGTCAACAAGTCAAACCTAGTCAAAGGTCAACAAGTCAACTAAAGTTGATTCAACTAAGTCAACTTAGGGAATCAAAAATAACAAACACAAATGAAAGGGATGAAGGATTAGTGAATTTCCTTTCTAAACATGCTTAGTCTTTTTAAGCATGTGCCTCCATCCTTGGTTGGGGTCAATCCTTCATCACTTAATGTGGGTTAATGACATAAAATGAAAATGCAATTAAATTACTGTTAATGTCCTTTAATTGGTTGTCTTATGATGGTTTTCCAGCCTTCCTTGGCTGCTAGGGTTTTCCTCTACCCTTTCATATTCAATCCAAAACCAGAAATAGCAAAAATAAGGTTTAATTTGGGTTCTCCAAGATGCCAAGTCAATTGCACAACTAATTCAACCAATTCATATTTCATGATAACTAATATAATCCAATGATTATATTATTCTCACACGATCAATCATATTTTTAAAATAATAACAAATAAATAACACATAAATGGCATACATAGCACTAGAACCCAAGTCCTCTCACACAAACAAGTACTCTCAACCACTTGAGCTATTACTTTTCCACGTCATATAAGTTAGAATTTAATGCTATAAAGGCTCCCACTTCTCGCATTTATTAATTATTTATTTATTTAATTAATTAAATTCTATGGGTCTTACACTTCCCAACCTCACACCTATACAACTTCAATTGATCACTAGTCACCAATTTATTCCTTCTAGAATAAGGAGCTTTAATTTCAATCCTTCCATCAACTTTGATGTCTTTAATAACCCACAACCTTAACCATTTTGACTTGAATCTTCTAGGAGAAATCTTCAAATTTTCCTTTCTCATCACAATTGGTTGGCTAAGTCTAAGCTCATTAGTTCCCATCAAAGAGTGGTGGTGAACTCGAACGTCATCTTTCTCTTCCTTCTCTTCATTCACTTTCGCAAAGAAATAATTAGAGCACTTTTCAAGAAACTTTGAAGCTTGCCAAGGTCTACTAGTCACAGATAAGACTTCATTGATGGCCTTAAGACTAGTTTGTTCATCAGTCGATTCTTGCACAACTTCAAGAACATTGAACGTCACCTCCTCATCTTGGTTTTTCAATTTTAGCGTTCCATCATCCTCATCGATAACAACCTTTGCTGTCTTCATGAATGGCCTCCCAAGAATGAGTGGTACCCCTTCATCTTTCTCCATTTCCGTCACCACAAAATCAATTAAGAATTTAAGCTTATCTATTTGCACCACCACATCTTTCACCTCGCCATAGGGGTATTTAACGGAGTTGTTTGCTAACTGCAAGGTCATCCTTGTTGGCTTGGCTTCAGGACCACCAATCTTTTTAAGCATAGATAGGGGCATCAGATTAATGCTAGCCCCTAAGTCAACAAGAGCTTTCCCCATATCTTGATTTTCAATGGTGCAGGGGATGGTGAAGCTACCCGAACCCTTGAATTTTGGAGGAAGATTTTTTTGAATAATGGCACTACAATTCCCTTGCACTTCAATGGTTTCCTCTTCTATGTATTTGTTCTTTTTGCCAAAGAATTCCTTCATGAACTTTGCATAAGAAGGTATTTGTTGCAGTGCTTCAAAAAAGGGGATCTTGATCTCAAGTTGCTTGAATAGGTCTTTGAACTGAGCTAATGGTTTCTCCTTCTCTTTTCTTGAAAGATTTTGAGGATAGGGAAGGGGTTTCACAACAACTTTGTCTTTTTGTCTTTTTGTCTTTTGTCTTTATCTTTCTCTTCACTTTTATTCTCTTATTCTTCCGCGACAATCTCTTCATCAACTTCTTCCTCCTGAATCTCTTCTTCATTCTTTTTCTTTTCTCTAGCCTCCACCTTTTCTTTAGAACCTAGCCCAACCTCCTTTCCAATTCTAGTGAAGATGGCCTTACATTACTCTTTGGGGTTCGCTTTGGTGTTGGCGAAAAAAGAACTTCCTCGTTGATCAGCCAATTGCTTGGCCAATTGCCCGACTTGCACCTCCAAGTTTTTATTGATGCATTAGTGTTCTTTTGATTTTCAATTGACATTCACAAAAATAAAGTAAAAGTGAGGATTAAGTAGGTAAAAAGCTCAAGAGGAGTTGATTTTGTTAGCAAAAGATAGTCTAGATAATGGTAAAAATCTACATTATCAGCATGTCTTTTATCACTGAGACTTGCAACAAATCATTTGAAGGTCCTTGGTCGGTGGTAGACATGGTTTTAGGATGATGAGACATAACATAGATTAGAAACAATCACTTAACTGTTGGAGTACTCGATTCTTCCCTCTTGGTCATCTTTCAACCTGGTGGGTGTTTTTTCTTTATATTTTTGGTATAAGAGAAGTTTTACTTGCCCCACAGTGGGCACCAAAATGTTCTAGCCAAAAACGTATTGAGATTGATAAGCCATAAGCATTTAGTGTGTTCTCCTTTTGTTATAATTCCAAATCCCCTTTTATCCTTTTCCTCTAACCTTCTTGCCTTCCTTGCTTTGAAAACTACCTTATTATGACCTTTATTCCATGTTCCTCCAGCTCCTCAATGCCACTTATTCTTATTAGCTATAAATTGTCTTAAACCTTACTTGAAACTACTAACATTAATCCCAATTAGTGCGATCAACCTATCTCTTATTAACTGGGTAGATCGTTCATTGCACTTGTTAACACAATAAGTATTTAAGTTATACATCATATTTTATTTAAAGTGAAAAAAATATTGAAAGATATAAATCTCCTTATCTTTTACTAAAATATCATCTTAAAATTATAAAGTCTAGTATTACTTAAAGGTTTTAGATTGTCCAACTACTAAATATGATCATCCTTCGAATCTACTATCCTTTGAATTTGCGTAAAATAATATTTAATTCTTCGACTCATGGCGTCAACTCTGACGTTCTAATATCTATTTGGTCCATAAATTTTAGACGATACAATGACATTCATGGTAATGTATATCCTCCACCCTTTGGGCTATGTTAGCCTAAAGTCATTATGAATCGATCAATCCCGTTGTGCTTGGATACTATAATTCCAAAGTATACTTGTTTTTACTCAAGTTTGATCTCATTTTCTTGTCTCAACTCTTGGTCGGATAGGACTACACGCAAGCCCTATAGCCTTAAGCATTTGTGAGGTGTAAACGCTAAAGAAAGTTTGTCTATATTTTTCTAAAAGCTCCCTTTCTTGTTTTTAATGACTTTGAAGTGCCCTTCCACGTGTCATGAAATGCATTGTATCTTTTCTTGTTAGTTTTCTCCGCCTGTGTGATGTTTCAAATTCTTCACAACAACATGAAGGTTTTGTTGGCAATAGTCCAAGTGTGAGTCAAAGTCCCACATTGGATAGTGTTCCTGCAGAGAACAAACAAGAGATTAGACACAAGCGTCACCTTACCATGTAGTCCGCTATCTCTTCAGTTGGCCTATTCCCGGTCAATACGTGTCGGCTTGGACCCAGGAGGGGTTACCTGCAGAAGGGTCTCCGAAGCTCAAGTTAGTCAAAGCTCTCAGAGAGTCAAATCAGTGATTAATGAATGCGTACCTTTAAATGATGGGGTCCACGTGTATTTATAGAACATTAATGACGTTTGACCATTGCATGGGCTGGGTTTTGACTTGGGCCCCAGCTTGGGCCATGAGTGGGCCTGGACCCCAAAACAGGCCCTGGAGGCCTATTGAAGGCGGGGCATTGATGTTAGTTAACTTTCTAGACAAGTAGTCGGTTTCGACCGGCTACCTGCCTAGGTGGCTTATGCCAGTGGTGTCCGGGTACTAGATGCTAGGCGGTTTTGATATGTCACTGTAAAGACCTTAACCATATATCTACAAGTTTAATTAACAAAGCACAGATAGGACAAAACAAAACATAAACCAAAATGAAAATGTGTAACAATAGAAAGTGTGTGAAGAAGGGTTCACACACAAAAAATAACCATGTTTCAGAACATGACAAAATGCACAAATCATAACTGATCACAAGCATCAAACAACCAAATTGTTTGCAGAACCACACTAAGGCAGACACAAAATTCAACTATACTACTTAAATGTGAGAAATTTAAGAATAATGTACTCAGCAACTCAGACATGTACCTAAATGTACCAACATTTTTGCACCAACCATGTGTCAAAAATAGTAGCTTATAGCAGATAATAGGAAGAGTGGTTACCCAATCATTACAATGGAGAAGAAAACAAATCATGGATAGTGTGCTTAAGATCACATATCCTAATATACTACAAAATCCCAGAAAGGAAAAAACAAAATAGCCAACACCAAACAAGCTAGAACTAATATCAATATCAACACAAGAAACGCCTTCTCTAGGGCACAAGCAAATTATTCAAAATTCCAACAGAAACCTTAAATGGACTAAACTAAAGACAGAGTAATTGATTCTACATCAGTGAAAAGTATGAGCCAATGATCACTTTTCATTGACATGATATGAATGGTGTATGATTCAAAACCTCACAACACTAAGAAAAAAGTCTAGTATAAAAACATGATTGCATTCTTCATATTAGTTAATGAACACTATCATACCATGCCACAAACAATCTTATGCTTCATGCACTTTTCAGATGTAGCAAACACAGGTAACAAATGAACAAATAAATATATTTATATATATAAAATGTATTGCAATCCACATGACATAATCGTCCAATATATAAAACACTTTCAGACAACTAAAATGGGGAAGCATGTGCAGGAAAAGATAATCTAAATATGCAATGAATAGAGACAATCATTCATTTGTTTATCATGGTCGGAATCGGCAACTAAGAATCTAGCCAAAAAAATAAGTGTCACATATTTAACTGCAGTTTCCCCACAATAAAGTATATAAAAGTTGAGTATGCAACTCCGACATGAATTTATCTTGTTGAAAAGTAACATACCAAGAAACTTCCAAGATATGAACATCATTTACTATATAATATTGCAAATATTACTATTAAAACAAAAATGAATGGTATTTTAAATCTTAAATGGAATTAAATTGCAAATGAAATAAATGTAACATCAACTTAAAGGAAAGCAATAAGGTGCAGTTATTGGTAATGGAAGTTTAGAAGTTTAGCAGACGAAAATCGAGCAACAGAAGAATTAAATAGCCCTAATTTCAGTTGGAGCAATGCAAACCAGAACATTATTGAATCTATTGTTTCTTGCTCCAAAGGGCCTTGATAAATGTATTTTAACCACCAATCAAGCAGAAAACCAACACCCAAAAAAAAAAAGAAAAAAAAAACTACTGAAAGTGAAATTCGGAGGCAGAACCAAAAGTGGTTTTGTTCTACGAAGAATGTATTTGGCGAGGTCTCAATGGAGGATAGTATAGAAGTGACAAGGTTTGGGGCGGGGTGCGTGGAGGTTAGTGACGAGGTTTGTAGCTGGGTGTGTTGAGGTTCGTGTAGCAGAAAAAGAAGTTTCGTGTAACATTCAAGTTTAGGGAGAACTTTCAGTTGACAAAGAGAAAAAGAGATTTTATAAAATAGGGGGTTAAACCCATCCTAACCCTGTCCCAACCCACATCACTAAGGGCTTTTGGCCCCTCATTAAGTGGGTCATTAAAATAAGGTTTAGTTTTAAAGGGGGTTGGGGCTGACCCATGGGTTGTGGGTTAAAATGACAGGTCTAATACCAACTATATTTAGTCCAAGTCATGTGAAAAGGGAAAAAGGTCTTCTCCCTATACCTCCAAAGGTTTCTCCTTCACCTTAAAGATTTATTGTGTTGACCATTTTGTCCCTCTAACTTAAGTAGGTAATTGTAATTAATATAATTATTGTATTTGGTATCGATGGTTCTATTTTTAAATTGATCCTACACCCTCGAAATTCACTTTCATTCCCACTCTGTTTCTTAGAAGCTAGCTCCACCACGAAACGTCATTTTCCATTTCCATTTTCACTTTCAGAATTTCAACGACATTTCGAACAATTTCTTCAGTTTTCTACATTGAGTTTCTTCCATCATTTGATTCAGCTTTTTCCTCACAGGTATATAAGTTATTGTTTGATGTTCAATATACAATTTATATAATGGTAATTGTAAGACCCGAGGAATTTAAATAATTAATTAAATAATTATTTAATAAATGCGGGTAGTAGGAGCCTTTAAGGCATTTAATGCAGATAGCTATGAAGTGGAAAAGTACTAGCTCAAGTGGTTGAGAGTACTTAAATGTGTGAGAGGACTTGGGATCAAGTCCTATGTATGCCGTTTGTGTGTTATTTAATTATTATATTTTTTAATAATATGCTAGAGCACGTTGAGTGATAATATCATCATAAAATTATATTAATCATCACGAAACATGAAATGGTTAAATGGTTGAACATTGAGTTGGCTTTGGCATGGTGAGGGGTTCAAACCTTGGTGAACCCAAATTAAACTTTATTTTTGCCAAAATATTCTTTGGCATGAAGGTGAAAGGGCAAGGAAACCTTAGAAGCCAAGGGAGGGTTGGAAAAAATTGAATGACATTAACCTTAGTTTAATTGTAATTTCGTTTTGCATAATTAATCCCACATTAAGACACCAATTATTGTCCAATTTAGGGAAAAATAGAGAGGTTTTCTGGTTGGTTTTGTTGGATGGGTAGAGGAATACGAAAATCAGAGTAAGGTGAGTGTATTGAGTGAGGCATTGAGGCTAAATTGAGGATAACTAAGGAAGGCTATTGGAAGCAAGGGAGAACCAAGGGCTACTCAAGTTTTAAGCAAAGGAAACCATGTAGGGGAGCTGGACTCCGTTATTTTTTATTTGTGTCATTATTTTCTTGAGATGTAAGATGAATTGGATGCACATATTCTGCTTATTCATGTGATTTTTGTGTTTTTGGAATTTTTCCAGAAACCGCTTGGCAGGTAATTCATCACCCAAGTTTTTTGCATTGGTTTTGCATTGGTTTTGGGTTCCTGAAGAGGAATCGCTTGACGGCGCCTCCCTGGCCGCCAGGCGACACATAACTGCAACCCAGGTTATGGGTTTTTGGTTAAATTGCCTGGCAACGATGAACACCCACCAGGCGACGCAAGTGGATTTGACTCAATTTTGGTATTTTGGGGTTTTGAGTTGATTCTGTTCGGGGAAAAAGACAATACTAACCATTTGGAAATGATTAGAAGCTAGAATTCGATGTAATATATATACTAATGGATTCAATTGAGTGAAAATTGTATGAACTTGTATATTAAGGTTGATGAATTGGGAATTTCTATAGTGGAAGCAATCTAAGGGAAAATGTGAATGAATTCGTGAGTGAGAAGTGTTAGGGATGAACCGTAATCCTAATAATTGGGATCGTATCCTATGGAGTCTTAAATTGATGGAAATCAGAGTTGTTGTGAAGGGGGTAAGGTTCGCAAGTGCATGAACCGTCTGGCGGCACCCTATTGGCCGCCAGGCGCTATACTAGAGTTGTATGGTGTTCTAATTCACGAAAAACACTTTTTTTCATATTTTCGCGGAAAAGGAACGGCCCGGCGCTGGGTTTGTACCACCAGGCGCTAGGCTCTTGATTCTGGGCGTTAGGCGCCACCGTTTTTCTGGTTTGCGCAATTTTCGTAAAATTGTATTTCTCGGTTTGTTAACCGTGTGATTTAGGTAAAATTATACAAGTGGTCCATAACATGTAGTTCTTCACTTTGAACGGTGGAGATTTGATTTGGAGGTCAGTAGCTAGAGTTATACGTTACTCAATATTGCTGATTTTGGAGTCGTTAAAATGCATGAATAACCTCTTGATAATTCTTAGTAACTTCTAATAAAGCATGATTAGGTTATGTGGTAAGTCTTTATCAATTTAAATGTTCCTTTGGGTTAGTCACATGTGGAGAATTGGTTTTTGGTGAAGACATGTGTGTCAATATTAATTGCATTGATGCATATGATATATGGTGATACTTGTGTACGCGTATGATGAAGCCATCTAAGTTGAGATTATGCATGTGAGTCATGTGATTTCTGGAAGCCTATATTCTTGATTGTGAATATGCTTATTTATAAGAGTAGGATTGATTTTTACCTTGTTCTAGGTGCTTAAAAACCAATACTGCGTAAGTACTGGTGTAGCGCCTAGCGGTGGTGTTTGACTGCTAGGCGATAGCTACAAAACCAGTAGAGTATTGAAGTGTGTGGCGCTTGGCGGTAAGGGGTTGTCCCGCCAAGCGATACGTGCTGAAACAGTAGCATTAGAGTTGCTTGGCGCTTGGCGGCACGTGTCCCCTGCTAGGCGATCTAGAAGCAGGCAGCGCCTGGCGGTACGTGTCCCCCGCCAGGCGATTTTACTGCAACAGCCTTGGGTTGCTGATTCTGTGTGCGTGATCTACAAGGCTTCTAGGATATCTTAAAGGTCGACTTGTTGGTGTTCCTTGAGTTGTGACTCGAAATAACATCTCTTTAGTTGTGGCTCAGAATGGCGGATGAACACGAGGAACTCTTGAGTTGTGGCTCGGGTTGGCGAGTGTTGTTGGTGTGAGTGTGCTGGTTGTGGCCAGTACGAATGGGTCCAGATAGATTGCCCATCACAGTAATCAGCTGACGAGTTTAGTAGTCTTGGGACGTTACGAACTATGTTTGTATTGGGAACTCCACCTGGCGTTACGGTGTGTGATCCGTAGCATGGTTTCCCATACGTGCTCTATCAGTTGTGGCCGATAGGTATGGCAACAAGACACCTAGAGGTACTCGCTAGAAGATGTAGAACACGAATAACATGGTGGTGGCCATGTGATGTGATATCAAAGGATGGAATTCCTTTGGGGTGATTGTGTGATTTGTATATTTGTGCCATATATATATATATATATATATATATATATATATATATTTATTTTGTTAGCTCACCCTATCTGCTTGTGTTTGGCGATGATCGTGTACGCGGTACACAAGAGTAAATGATGTTGCAGGTGGATTTGGTGAGGCTTAGCAGCGGAGCGGGGAAAACTCATGGGAACAGTTTTATAGAGTTTTATCATTTATGGTTTTGGAATAAAGATGTAATCTATTATAAGACTGTTTTGGTATTTTATTGAATTTTGAGAAGATTTGAACTTAGAGTTATTTTCATTATGAAATAAATTATTTGAAATTTCCCGTGTTCTTGGGAAATGGATTTATAATAAATGTGATTTTATTTTCTTATTTATTTTATTATTTAAACTTGTAATATCCGGTCGGGATGTTACGATAATTGATGTTATATTAATGTTTATTGATGTATAACTTTCGGTTTGTAAAATAACACTAAAAAAGTGAGAAATGGAGTGAAAAAACTAGGAAAACATTCACCGAGTTTAGACATCCAACTAAGAAAGTCAGCGAATTTCGAAAATCAATTCTTTTAAACAACAAATTTCAAAATCTGGTTAAATAAATGAGTTTTTTTAAGTATAAACCGGATATAAAATTCTGGTTCTCCCCTCAAACGGATTTGTATATCCATTTCATCCTCTTACGGCTTTCGACATCTATAACGATTCACACAAGTTTTTTGTTATCTTTTCAGTTTTTAAATTTGTAGTTACATGTATTTTTTGTAATTCATTATATATATATATTGCATTTATTGTTTTAATTTTTTTTAAATTTATTACTTTGTTATATGTATTATTCTTAATTTTTAATTTGGTTTCAATTTCTTTTTAATAAATATGAAAACATAAAATTAAATAAAAAAACATAACTTAAATATAATGATTAAATATAAAACGGAATATTTTTTATGTGATATAGGTGATTATAATCTTGGTATCTAAGATGGAAGATTTTTGTTTGAGTTTTATGTAATTACAAGGAAATTTGAGTTTCATGCCACAATTCTCTTGTTTTATTAATGATATGTGCAAGGGAGATTGTACACCTAACGTTCCAATTGATCAATTTTTTCTCACACATGCTGTGTTAATTAAGTGGGTTCAAAGGGTTTCTTATGATCTCGGTTTCGTTGTTGTCATAGTAAGATCCAATAAATATAATGGTCAAACGGGAAGAAAAACTTATAGTGGATATCATATCATTCACCCATTGTTACCCTGAGGCAAGAGCGTGGTTATTGTTTTATTCTAGTAGGGTGCAGACATTTATAGAGTTGATGGGCATGAATAGTACTTATGTTGATCTTATGCATGATTGATACTTGTATTTTGGTTATTATCATTATTATTTTTGTTTCTTTTTCTAATATTCTCTTATGGAGAATAAAAACGCTTTGTAATTATTTTTCCATGAAATGAAATACTAATTCCTCTAACCAAGGGACAAAACTATTTTGGCCTAAGTGTGACTATAACATAACATATAATAACTTCAAATCATAGATGAAAATAATAAATACAAAGTTCAACACAACAAAATATAGATATAACTTCTGTGTGTACTATACTAATATAAGTAAATAATGGAATATATATACAACATTAGATAAATCATATGCTATCTAGAATTGGATGACCATCTCCCTCGGACGTTACGACCTCTTCTACCTCCTTCATTCAGTTAACAAATAATTTGTAATGCCTCATTCTTTCGACCCAGGCGACAATACCTTTACTAACGTCTCAACATTCAATCTTCTTATGTAGGATGCCCACAACGCGTTTGACGACGAAAAATTAATTAAAATTGTTTCATAATATAAATAAATAAAAACATAAATTGGTTACAAGATGACTCTGGTCTCTACCAATTGGAATGTCATTTGACAGATGTCGGCATTGTCGGGGCACAAGACTTGGTCGCTCGTCCTCAACACCACGAATAAGATAGAGATGAGATATCTTTCTAAACCACTGTAATTATCCATCAACACGTGTAGATGGAGAGATCATTGATGTGACATTAATAAAGACATGTTGATGTGACATTGACAAAGACACAAAATCAAGTAAATGATGATAAACAATGCCACCACCTTGATGAAGCTAAAGAACATGTATATTTTCTGATACGTAGGAGTAATTTTGTGTGATCCATATGGAGTCCATATCACCCCATCATATATCAAGGCATCTAGTTGGGCCCTGACATCGTGTAGGCTGGAAGTTTGCCTTCTAGTTACAAACTGTGTAGCTCTAGGTCTGGTCTCATCGTAACTACTGGGTAACTTGCTTCCTTCCCAAAGTGGATAATGGATTTATATAATGAAACACTAAAGGAAATATAACTACAAGAGATATGTCTACCAATTAAAAAAACGAATTTGCGTAGTAAACTTTAGAATCCGATGCATTCAAGAAACAAATTTCATAAATGGATATTGGATTTGAAAATCCAATTCAATTTAAAAAGGATTTCACACCTCTTATACCGAAATTCAAAATTGGGTTAACATTTTCAACGAATTTGGAAATCTAGTTAACGTTATTATCGAATGTTGAAATACGATCAGTATATTATGTTTTTTTTATAACTATTTTCAATTTGTTTTTATAGTTTAGTTATAATTTTATTTATAAATGTTTTATAATTATTTTGAATTTATTTTTTATTTTTTATGATTTTGTTAGTTTTAGTTTTTAACTTTTATTTATTTAATGTATCTATTTTTATTTATTTGTTTATAATTTGTTATATATTTTAATAATTTAATGTTTATTGTTTTTATAATTTATTGTATTATTTTTTGTTTTAAGTCCGCCTTCTAAATTTATTATTATATATTTGTACCCTCCCGGACCAAGGATTTCTCCATTAAGCTAAGGACTTTGTAAAAAGCTAATTGATGGTTCAAGTCATAGAAGGATGTCTACATAAAGCCGAGGTCTCTGTAAGAAGCTAAGTAATGATTCAAGTCATAGAAAGATGTCTCCATAAAGCCGATGTTACTACAAGAAGCTAATAGATAGACTGTGATATGGAAAGATGTCTCCAAAAGGCAGAGTAACATTCTAGAATAACGAGACACGCTAAATATTTAAGGAAATAAAGGAGAATCTTAATAAAATGTTATCTCTCTCATATTTGGTAAATATAAATCAAACTAGGGGATATTATCATTATTTATTGTTCATTATCTTTTAGTTAGATTATTTGAGAATATATGATTATGTATATCGGTGGAAATTGTAACTGATTTGCCTATAAATAAGAATGCTACTCCCATAGCCGAGGGATGAAACTATTTTGGCCTGAGTATTATTTGTGAAGGTTAAGATATTCCCTTACTTTTTTCTTTGGTGTAAGGTTCATTCACACCTTTACCGGAAGAAATTAGCGCCCACCGTGGGGCCAAGTAAAACATGATTCCACAACCATCAAAGTGATAGAAATGTCGTCTATGAGAAGCGCCAAAAGGGAGGGGCTGTCTCAATAAGAGACCGTGGAAAGCATATGAGAGATACAATGACATTACACATAAATGAAAAGGAAAGTAGAGGAGGACTGAGTTTGAGCTAAGGCAAAGAAGGAAGAATCACAGAGGAAAGCAGAGGAGGAACTTTAATAACTACGATAAGAAATGTTTGAGGAGCGGGGACAATTATGAAAGGAGGGGAAAGCAACCCATTGGTGACTGGAAGAGGTGCTGCGTTAGCAAGAACAAATGCAAAAAACCAATGAAGAGATGCAACAATGTATAGAAATGTAGACCGACTACCCGCACTGACACTGCCTTATAACCTACATTGCTGAAAATCACCTATTTTCCCAAGAAATTATGGATGACCAAATTCTCAAAATTTTGTGGTCCCAAAAATTACTCCTTTCATGGGTAACTCAGACCCAGAAGCTCACTTGAAATCTTTCCAAGCCCTAATGCTGATTTTAGGCGAGACAGATGTTGTACGTTGTAAAATGTTTGTCAGTACTTTGGCGAAAATCGTTTCATGGAATGGATTGGAACTATCCCTAATGCCTCTATCAAGTCATTTAAAGAGTTCTCACATTACATTCTTGAATGATTCTCGGCCAATTCGGCAAGATCTTTGGAGATGGCCGACATGTTTGATGTACGACAGTAGGGAGACGAGTCTCTAAAATATTTTCTTAATCACTTTAACAACATCAGCATGAAGATAGTGCATCCCAATGAAGGATTTTTGGTCAAGGCCTTTATAAACAACCTCTACGTTAGTTCTTTCAGTGAATCCTTATATTGAATGCCATCGAGGACCCTAGTAGAAATACGATAAAGGGCGACGGTCGAAATAGAAATTGAAGAAGCTATGCGACACAAGAGGACGGGTGATAGGCGACTTATGTTAGGAACTCGGATTGACAGAGAGGTAAGAACATTAAAATGCGAGAGAACTCCACCCAAGAAGAAGCCAAATAAGAAATTTGCGACTTATGTAGTGCAAAAGCTAGGATAAGATCAGTGTAGGGAGTGACCTCGCAACTAGGAAGGGCCACACTTTAGTGCGGCACAATCAGAGATAATGGATGATGAGGACGTGGCTAAACACCTACGTTGACCTACACTGCGAACAAGGTACTAGGACATAATAGGGAAGCTTGGTGCAAGTTTCACCAAACCTCGAGTTGTGATACCAACCGTTGTTTCACACTGGAAAATCAATTAGCAACACTTGTAGATAAGGGACTTTTGTAGAGATACTTGGTTGAATCAAAAGAGGAAGACCGAAAAGTGAAGCCTTCAGCGATAGAGCCTCATGAAATTCCCACGTTAGGGGATTTCAATTCCATTGCATGCAGTTTTGTAGGAGGGTGGTTGACATGTTGGGAAGAAAGGTGCATCAAGTTTTAGTAGACTAGGACAGCTCAATGGATGTCATGTTCTAGGATACCTTCGTAGCGCTCCAAATTTCTAGAGATCGACTACAGGTTTTTTTATGGGGTGTTGGTAGGATTTTCGGGGAAGCAAGTAAAGGTGTAAGGGTATGTTGACCTTCGGACAACCTTCAAAGATGATAGTGCTGCAAAAGGGAGATTGTGAAATCAAGTTTGTTAAAACTAAAAATCAATTGGCGGATTTGTTTACAAAACCATTGGCTAGAGATAGATTTAACAAGCTAAGAACTGAACTAGGCATCTTAGACATCAAGAATGTGGTCTGATGTGTTTGTAGCATGTTAATCTTATGTACTAATGCATTGGTTTCATAAAAATCTGCTGCTGTATGCAAAAGTTAAAAACTGTCATAGTCAACCTGTTGATTTTGCATTTCAACGTGTTTATTTCACTTAAATCTGCCTCTGTTTGCAAAATTCATGATCTGTCAATCTGTTGTTTCTGTATTTCAACATGTTTATTTCACTTAAACTGCCATTGGATGATGAAAAATTGATCTGCTATGATTTTTGATCTGCTATTTTCATAATTCAGTATGTTGATTTCATTAAAACTGAATCTGGAAAAATGAAGTTCAATTTCACGATTTTTAATCGATTGATTTTAAAAATCAGTCAACTGATTTCACTTAACCAGATTCTATTTTAAATCTCTGATGCACTGATGCTGTTTTAGTCGACTGATTCTATTTTCAATGTGTTGATTTCACTTAAATTGTGCTTTTACTCACGAATTGAATTGTTAAGCTGACTTAGTCAAAACAAGCATCCTTTTTGTCAGGTACTATCTGCTCTTAACTGCCCATTTCATCAGTCATGTGTTACTTTTACTGAATTCTTTGACCAAAAAGCATACTTGTGTATAATTCCAATGTGCATGCAGCTCACATGATCTGAACTGATTGATTCTCTTAAAAAAACACATTGAAAACATCATGAATGCACAAGATACTGTTTTGGATTGCATTAAATTGATTTGGGTAACATAAAACGAATTAATTAGAAAAATCTGACCATTTAATCAATTGTTTCTGAAAATCAGTTTGTTGAATTATAAATACTGCACTTGTATTGCTGCATTTGCATCATACATCTCTTAGAAACAGCCATACCAACACTCATCATGCCTCGTCGTTCCCAAAGAGCTACCCAATCTGATGATGAGCACTCCACTCCTCCTACTCCAAGGTCTCCAAATCATGAAAGCCAT
>Ga0209589_1009248_pt1 | contig 14983 bp, 17 predicted proteins | sample CowpeawhiteBW_FD_187525 | JGI IMG/M metagenome (GOLD analysis project Ga0209589, IMG submission 187525) | Root nodule microbial communities of legume samples collected from California USA - Cow pea white BW (SPAdes) (version 2) | ecosystem: Host-associated > Plants > Roots > Nodule | place: USA... | reverse complement strand
TGTCTTTGGGTGTGTGTGTGTGTGGGTGAGTGCATGTGTGTGTGTGTTTGTGTGGGTGCGTGGGTGTGTGTTTGTGGGTGGGTGTGTGGATGGGTGTGTGGGTGGGTGGGTAGGTATTTGTGGATGGGTGGGTGTGTGTGTGTGTGCGTGTATGTGTGTTTGTGTGTGTGTGTGTGTGGGTTGGTGGGTGTATGCGCGTGAGGGGGCGGGTGTGTGGTGTGTGTGTGTCTGTATGTGTATGTGGGTGTGTATGTGCATGTGTGTGTTTGTGCGCGTGGGTGTGTGTGCGTGTGTTGATGTGTGCGTGTTTGTTTTTGTGTGTGTGTGTGTGTTTCAGTGTTTGGGTGTGTGTGTGTGTGCGTGTGTTTGTGTGCTTGTGTGTGTGCGGGTGTGTGCGTGTGTTTGTGTCTGTGAGAGTGTGTGTGTGTGTGTGTGTGTGTGCATGCGTTTGTGTGTGTGCGTGTGTTTGTTTGTGCATATGTGTGTGTGGTGCATGTGTGTGTGTGTGTGCGCGTGTGTGTGTGTGTGTGTGTGCGCGTGTGTGGGTGGGTGTGTGTGTGTGTGGATGGGTATGTATGTCTTGGTGTGTGTGTGTGTGTATGTGTATGTGTGTGTGTGTGTGTGTGGTTGTGGGTGTGGGTGTGGGTGTGTGTGGGTGTGGGTGTGTGTGTGGGTGAGTGGGTGTGTGTGTGTGTGTGCAAAGGAACATCAAGTTTCTTCCCAACTTTAATCCAATAATCCAGGTTAGGGGTGCTGAATTATGTGAAATTTATCTGGGTTGTAGTTTTGCGTTTTTCTCTCAAGTGCGATTTTATGTGTTGTGGTTTTTGGTATAAAGTATACTGCAAATGAGAATTTGGAAGAGAATGTGGGTGTCAAGTCTTTTGGGTATGAAATAAGCAATGTGATGAGGGTTTCGGGTACTGTATTGAATCATGGTTATTCTTATGCGTTTTGGGGATTTAAACTTGTGTAAAATGTGTTTGAGTTTGATTGATGGTACATATTGAAAGAAACCTGAAGGTATTGTAAATTGGTATTGGTTTTGTGTTTTTGGTGCGTTAGCAGTGGCGAAACTCTGCAAGTTTCGCCCAAGCGACCCCTTCTCGCCTAGGCGAGAGTTGCAAGGTCTTGTGTTGGGTGCGGGTTCGCCTATCTCGCCTAGGCGACCCAGTATTAGAGTTGAGCGACCTGCTTCTCGCTCAGGCGAAAGACGCTCACCTAAGCGAGGTTGTGATGAAGTTGCGTGTGTTGAGCGCGACTTCTCGTCCAGGCGAGGAGTTTATGGATTTTGAGCGAATCAGGGTCTCGCCCAGGCGAGATGACCTCGCCTAAGCGAGATGTCGTGGTCATGTGTGGTGTTTTGCTTGTATTTTAGCCCAGGCGAGATGGAAATGGGTGTTTGGGCGAGAGACGATCTCGCCTAAGCGAGATAACTATTTGTTGTTGCTGATTTAAACTCGCTCGGGCGAGGTGGATTAGCTTGAGCGAGGTTGAGGGTCTAGCTTGAGCGAGAGGTCCCTAGCTTAAGCGAGTTTATGCGAGTTTCTATGTTTCTATGTGCTTGTGAGTGTGTTTTGGCTGTTTATACCAAGTTTAGGTTGTATATGCATGTGGTGTGATGTTTGGGCTTGAAGGACTAAGTCCAATAGGGGTCTGGGATGTGCTTGGTGGTTGGACACATGATGGGCATGGAACTGGTTGAGTTCCCGTCGGCTACAAATGGGCGAGGAGTCCTTAGTATGGTGATTGCATGTGTCGGGCGCACGATGGGCAAGGAACTGTTATGTTCCCGTCGGCTACTATTGGGCGAGGAGTCCATAGTATGATGATTGCATGCGTGCCAGGGTCCAAGTGTGAGACTTGGATGTTTTACTACAGACGAGAGTCTGTAGGGCAGGACTATGAGCGGGATAGGCTCATAGGGTTGGACCACAAATGAGTTAGTTTCGTGGGAGCACAGGAAAGTCCCAAGACCTAGTTCATGCATATGACTCACGAAGGACTATGATGTCATGGTTGGATGATTTGGAAATTATGAATTTAGTTATGTTATTTTGGGTTGGGAAACATATTTATATCCATGTTTTGTTTATATATGTTGTGCATAGCTCACCCTTTCTCTGTGTGTGTGGCGATGATCGGATAACTTGTTATCCGGGAGCAGATGATGTGACAGGTGGGCCAGGAAATGCTTAGACTCGGAGCGAGGGCTAGCATGGGATACTTAGTAGATACATATGTTATATGTTTATTATTTTATCTTTGAGAATATTATGTAAACCTGGCATGAGCCATTGACTTTTATTTCAGTTTTATGAATTATGGACTCCTGGTTTTTATGACTTTATATATATTAAAGTTTTAAAATTTCCGTGTTTTGGGAAATAGTTCATATTAAATGCGACACTTATTGTATTTTGAATTTTATTTATTAAATATCAGTAATATTCCTTAGGGATGTTACAATATCCACATTAAATATAACATTAATAATTAAAACCACTACATGAAGATGACCCAATTCAAACCCGTATACCTGCACACACAAATTCATAACGCTAGCCACTGAACTAGACAAATTCTCGTATAACGCACACCTATTGTTTATATACATATATAATTTACATTCCATAATTAAGTAAATAATCAAAATAATTAAACAACACTTAATTTAAATCAATCATTTAATTATTTCATCATATATCAAAATTAAATAATATACTTAATCTAAATAAATCTACAATCTCCAACAAGCCATCAATTTTTCTATGTGTTTCCCTTTTTTTTCTAACTTTTTCATGGGGTCTTACATTCTCCCCAACTTCAAAAATTTTCGTCCTCAAAAATTGTCTACTCAGTGAGTAAAACATCATGTATACCTAAAAATATAGATACCTAAAATTTTGCACACTCACATGAAAAAGTCTCATACCAAATCAATTTGTACATAAACATTCACTACAAATATAAAATAAAACCTCATTTCTTAAAAAAAATATTCTTACCCAAGAAAACAAAAATCCTCCATAAATTAACGTAAGTAAAATATTATTCATAAAATAAAAATAATCTAACATACAACCTTTCTTTTCTTTCCACACATAGCTTTGTACCTTATGCATTTTCACAATATTTTTAAATAAAAGTATAATTCTTAATAAAAAAAATTATTCAAAATCCATACCATTATTAAACTTTATCAAAACAAAACAACCACCAAATAATTATATAACAACATGAAATATTTTACATACCTTTAACACAAATAATCTCATAGAGAAAAACAACCATATTGTGATATCATGCAACATTATATTACCCACACATAAAACTCACCTCGCATGAACCCAACATATGCATCACTCATAAAAGATCACAACTAGAAACATGTTCCCAAAACCAAAACATGCAATCAACAACATATTACCACCAAGTAATTTCTAACAGTATGTCATTCTCTCATAACCAACCACTCTACCTTTCATGCGCACCAACGCCTCATGGAGGGAACAAGCCACAACCATTACCTGCTCACCAAAATCCGGTAAGAGCACTACTTTCCTTAAGACTTACAAGCATCCACCCTTGCTTGCTTACCAAAACCCAGCAAGAGCACAACCTTTACCTGCTCACCAAAACCCGGTAAGAGCGCTGCTTTCCCTAAGACCCACAAGCAACAACCCTTGTCTGCTCACAAAAATTCGACAAGAGCACTGTTACTAAGCTTAAGTCAAAGTCCTACAATGGAACAAAATCCCTTTGACCCAACTCACCAAAGACTTAAAGGTAAAAGAACCATCATGGCTTTACATTCATTAGAGAATTCATATTGTCCCGTCACATATATACACACATTAAGTATAACATGCTTCATTAACATAGCACTCACTAAACATAGCATCTCACCCAAGCATGCATCACACTAACATTACCAATTATACCTTACATACCGTGTAAATATCACCAAACACTTACAACAAGTCAAACTAGAGGAAACCATCCAAAAAAAAACCCTCAATCAAGTATAAATCACAACATTGTTCAGAGTAACACAACATCAACTAGACGAGCTTACTTCCCACAATCCCAAAGTTTTTTCAAAAACCAGGCTCTAATACCAAAATGTAAAACCCTAATTTTAGGATGTCACAGAACGTTAGAAAACTTTCACATTTAGTGGAAATAGAAATAACATTGAAAATGTACTAATAAAAACTTTTAATTTAATTTAAAATTACATAGTTCACACCGTCACTTTGTCAAAACCTTCCAATAACATTTGCGACCAAAAGAAAATTACATAATTTCTAGTATCTGATTTAAAACACAACTAAATAAATTACAAAAACTCTCGAGTCCACCCTAGCCTCTCGTCAATCTACTCCATGCCAAGATTATCTGCAATATCATCTGCTCCCGTATAACACACATGTTATCCGATCATTGCATATACAAAAGACACACAAACAAATAAATAGGGGTAAGCTAACCATAAACAATGATATTCATAAAAGAAACTTATAAATAAAACATGTCCAATAATACTCCACGTCGTATTCAAGTAACACTTAAGCATTATGATCACAATCAATCCTTGGTTTGAACACACAAACCCCAAAATCCAACCAATCATACCAAACCAAACATAGCATCACATTCATCTAAAATCTTCAAACATAGTGATCATAATCAAACTTTGGTTTTTCGCAGCCTCTCACCCAGAACAACATCTAGTTTCCTAGAATAGATGGTTCGATGTGTCCCACTATCGCAGCCAGACTGTCTCCCTTATTCCTCAAGGAATCATGAGTAAAAACGTTGATGCATCGCACATCGGGCACTATACTCGTAACGAGCCGAAATAAGGTGAAACATCGTTCTCCTCCCTACTGCTTCACACAGGCGAGATGGTACAACACTCAAACAAATCCTCTACCACTGCTTCACACAGGTGAAGAGGACCCCTTTCCACTGCTTCACACATGTGAAAGAGTCACCATTAGGTTCCTAGGTACGGAAAACATCATACAACACTCAATTTCAACAAGAGCTTTTAAGCAAGGCAAACAATCTCAACATGCAACACATCAGAGTTAGAGATTGCCAAAAAATACACTCTATCACATCATGCATGGGAAATAAAGTTCCATAACATAAACCCATCAACTTATCAAATAATACATTCATACAATGAACGCAACGAGTGGTCTTCAACCCCAACAAAACAACAAACAGTTAAAGCACGAAGCCACCATTTTACTTATACAACCATGCAACTAGAATATTACATATAACCAAGTAAAAGATATAACATTGACATTGCAACTATGGCTATATAACTCACATTCAATAAAATAACCATCATATTATATAAATCAAAAAGTAACGCCAAACCACACTCTCATCTCTTCAATGGTCACCAACACATTGAAATATAACACAATTAATAAAATCAAATAAAAAGCATCAAACCAAAAGTATGAGAATTTAAAGAGAACCAAAAGTTGTCATACATGATTTTGAACATGCAATATGAATTCATAAAATCCCCAAGTGGGTCCCACATATCCAAGAAAGTAAAGAAAATTATTAAGTGAATATGAGTCATGGTTGAAACATCAAAGTTGCAATAATTAGAACATTAATATAAGCACTTAGCTTTTACGTAAAGTCTACAAACATCAAGAATGGAAACAAAAGGCATGCATATATGGGCCCCTTGGTTTTATTCCAAGCACATGTGATGAGAAAGAAATAGAAATGTGGTATGAACTATGAATGAAACTAAAAGTTATGACCATCTAAAATAGCATCATGCATTTACGTAAATTCTACAACTAAAAACCTCACAAAGAAGTAAACGTAAGTTTATACGTGGGTTCCATAAAAAATGCCATGCTAAAACTTTAATGTGATTGATAAAGTGAACTTGAAGAAAATAAAAAGAAAACAAAACCTTCACCTACATATTTTCAAGAAAGGTACGCATGCCGAAAAATAAGAAATATAATCCACAAAATATATGCATTACATATGAAAGATAGTAGAAAGGGAAGAAACAAAAATAATTAAAGAACCCATGCATGAGAAGGAAAAAAAACACCTACAGCGTGAATTTGCAAGAACAACCGATCTTTTTCCTCTTCATTTGCAATAACAGAGACTTCATGGATAAAAAAAAATGAGAAGCGAAAACATACCCATCCCTTCACGTGACAACAAAGTAAACCCCAACACCCCAAGTACACTATGTCTTTCTACAAGACATTCAAACTCATGAAATAGGAAGCCACTGAACCCCAAAACCTCATGTTGACCTGCACACATGACAAAAACCAAAACTACACCCAACTAATACGAAAAGCCTGCACCTAAAACATGTCTACTAGAACCCATCTTTTCATGATATTAAAATAGCATAACAGTTAAGAACACACACTACCCCACAGGTATGGGTTCAAAAGAAAACAACAACCAAACAAGGCAAAACCATCAAATTTTCATGCAAAAAAACAAGCCATTTATGAAAATTTAAAAGACAAGGTTGGCTTCTGTAAGACCCGTAAAATTTAATTAATTAAATAAATAATTAATTAATAAATGCGGTTAGTAGGAGCCTTTACAACATTTAATTCAATCATGTATGATGTGGAAAAGTACTAGCTCAAGTGGTTTAGAGTACTTTATTTTGTGAGAGGACTTGGGTTCAAGTCTTATGTATGCCATTTATGTGCTATTTATTTTATAATTACTTTTAATAATTATGTGTGATCAAGTTGAGTGGTAATATAATTATATAATTATAAGAATTATCATGAAACGTGAATTGGTTGAATGGTTGCTCATTGAGTTTAACATTGGCATGGTTATGGGTTCGAACTTTGGTGGAACCAAATTAAACTTTCTTTTTGCCAAAATTTCCTTTCGCATGAAAGTGAAAGGGCAAGGAAGCCTTGGCAGCCAAGGGGGCTGGAAAACCATCATATAAGGGCCATGGAATGACAATTAAACCCAATGTAATGATAATTTTCGTTTTAGGTCATTACACCACCATTAAGGCTTAGTAATTAACCAATTAAGGGCATTATGAGAAGGAAGAAAGGGTTCCTGAAGCTACCAAAACGTGAGGGTTGTAGAGAGTGTGTTTGAGTGCGTGCAAGGAGAGAAAAGTGAGGGTGAGAAGGTGTCTTGAAGGAGGAACCAAGATCTAAGGCCTATTAGGATCAAGGACTCAAAACTTTGCACACTTTTGGAGCAAGGAATCCAGGTTAGGGGAGCTATAACTCATTAGTCTTGCGTTTTAAATTTAATTGCTTTATGAATGGCATATATATGTATGAATAATGGTTGTCGCAATTGAAATTCTAAGTTTCTAGAAATTACCAAAAACCACCTGGCGGGCATTCAAAGTCGTCAAGTGACTCATACTAATTTTGAGCATTTCCTGGGTTCCTGCAAGGAACCGCTTGGCGGTATGCTAGGAGCCGGCTGACAACGTGTTACTTATCACCCAGTTCTGGGTTTCTCTGATGAAGGGCCTGGTAGTAGTGACTAACCCACCAGGCGACGCGAGCATCGTTGCTCGATTTTGATGAAATTGGGGTTCTGGGTTAAGTTGATTAAGGAAAACAACCTCTTTAAACGTTAATTGATTAGTGGATGTTCGTGTAAGTGGAATTACATGGGATTGGAGATGAAAGTCGATAAAATTGCTATGAACTTTAGTTAGAGTTGAAATCTTTGGGGTTGAATGTTACGAGAGTAATTGGGGTTTGAACTTATCCAGAAAATTGATAATGGATGCATTGAGGATACGAATCATTATAATTAGAAGTTGGATTTTGTGAGAATTGATGGAAATTCGCATGCCAGGGGAAACTGGGAAAAATTGAGGTTCGCAGGCGCAAGGGAAGAGCTGTTGGATTCCTAGAACTGTAGGAACTGCCTAGCGGCAGGCTCTTGATTCTGGGCGCTAGGCGCCACCATTTTTTTAGTTGGTGCAGTTTTCAAAACACTGCATTTCCCGGTTCATTAACCATCCGAATTAGGTGAAATTTTAACAGGTGGTCCATAACATGTAATTCTTCACTTTGAACGGTGGATATTTATTTGGAGGTCAGTAGCTAAAGATATACGTTACCCAATATTGCTGATTTTGGAGTCTTTAAAATACATGAATAAGCTCTTGATAATTTTAAGTAACTTCTAATGAAGCATGATTGGGTTATGTGGTAAGTCTATATCAATTTGAATGTTCCTTTGGGTTAGTCACATGTGGAGAATTTGTTATTGGTGAATGCATGTGTGTCAATATTAATTTGCATTGGTGCATAGGATCATGTGCTTAAATTGTTAGAGTGTTGTTGCTTATATTTGTTTGAGCATGCGTTATTCATAAGTTAGAATTGAATGCTAGCTTGGATTTAAAGGGGGAATATATATATATATATATATATATATATATATATATGAAATGTGAATGGATTAATTTTACTTTGTTCTAGGTGCTTAAAAACTAGTACTACGCAAGTACTGGTGTAGCGCTAGGTAGTGGTGTTTGACCACTAGGCGATACCTACAAACCCAGTAGAGAACTGAAGCATGTAGCGCTTGGCGATAAGGGTTGTCCCGCCAGGCGGTCTGGAAGCCTTTTGTGCCTGACGACTCGTGTAGAGTGCTAGGCAATTTTTTTTTCAGGAAGAAGACATTATGTTTTGCTTGCTTTCGATGTGTATGGTCTGTGAGGCTTTGGGAGATATCTCAACGGTCAGATGCTGGAGTATTCCTGGAGTTCTGGCTCAGGATGGAGGGTAATACAATGATTCTTTGAGTTTTGGCTCGAAATAGCGAGTGTTTCCGCATGTATTCTACAAGTGGTGGCTTGTATATTGGACAACAACGATAGCTTGAGATTATCAACCAAAGACGTGGAACATGGATTACATGGTGGTGGCCATGTGTGATGAGACCAAAGGATGGAGTTCCTTTAATGTGTGTGTTTTGTTATATAAATTGTTGCATATGTTTATATTCCTTTAGCTCACCCTATTTGCTTGTGTTTGGCGATGATCGTGTACGCGGTACACGGGTGCAGATGAAGTTGCAGGTGGTTCTGGTGGAGAGTAGATCTAGAGTGTGGGCTAGTTGGGAAACTTTGTGGCAGCGTTTCATCATTTTTATGAGTTTTAAGGATTTCTTGTAATCATTAGAATTATAGAACTTGGCTTTATAATGAGACTGATTTTGATATTGTATTGTGTTTATAAAAAATGGATTTGAGTCGGTTTTATCGGTGTAATAAAGTTTTAAATTCCCATGGTTTTTGGGAAAATGATTTATAATAAATGAAGTATTAATATTACATTTTTATTTTATTATTTAAAATCTGTAATATCCGGGCGAAGTGTTACAGCTTCCCCTACCTTGTACAACAACCACTTCACTAAACGTTCCTCCCGCTGCCTCTTTCTTCACTCCGACGGTTATCTCTTAGTCTTTTAACCCCTCTTTTCCTTTATCTTAAAAACCCTAAAATATTCTCTCTTCCCTTAAAACCCTACCTTTTAATTTATAATTCTTTCATCCTAATCTTTTTTGCTAATATTCTATAATCAAATTTGCCAATTAAGATTCTAAAATAAAGCAACCCCAATATGTTCGTTATTTATTTTTTATTATAAGTAATTAAAGAAAATCTAGAAAATAAAAATCACAACTACATGCCTTACTGCAACAATCCAACGTAAATGCCATACTGCAACAAACGAAAACGTGGAAAGAAGAGAAAAAAACTAAAGGATTTGCGTGGGTCCTACTAGAAAGAAGAGAGAGAAAAGATAAAGAGAAAAAAAATGATTTTAAAACCAACACCACCAGGCTACACACTTTCTCATTATATTACATGCACCGCTGGTTTTTAAACCCATATATCTACATTAAATATAACATTAATAATTAAAAGCACTACATGAAGACGATCCAATTCAAACCCATATTCCTGCACACACAAATTCATAGCGCTAGCCACTGAACTAGATGGATTCTCGTGAAATAACGCACACCTATTGTTTATATACATATATAATTTACATTCCATAATTAAGTAAACAATCAAAATAATTAAACAACACTTAATTTAAATCAATAATTTAATTATTTCATCATATATCAAAATTAAATAAAATACTTAATCTAAATAAATTTACAATCTCCAACAAGCCATCAATTTTTCTATGTGTTTCCCTTTTTTTTCTAACTTCTTCCTAGGTCTTACAGGATATGTCTGTGTTGTTGGACGAGGTGTCGGCATCAAGCAATTCTTTGGTACTGCTCCTCGACGGGTTACTTTAGCACAACTTAGTGAATATGATAAGAAATTACTAAGAAATGAGTTTAAACAAGATTTGTTCCCGGAATTGAGAAATGAGTTATTGTCAGAAAATAAAGCAGAGTTAGCATCCTTAGGATTGTCTATTCAAGCTCCATACACAATGGCTTCCCCGATTATTGCTAGCACAAAGGGAAGTTGTCCTCTTCCTGAAGAATCAGAGGATGATGTTGATGTTCCTACTGATTGTGAACTATATGTTGATGACCCCCTCGACATTTGGTAGCCTTAGGTAATCTTATTCCTATCATATAATTTTTCTTTATATTTTGTTTATTATCATCAATTTTTTGTCTTAGGTAAAATATATAATTTGGGAAAGACCATCTACCACCAGACTATTGAAAATGATATGATGCAAGTGGTGGTTGTAGATGTTAAAGATTCTTCTACCCTTGTCTTGTACCCACTGAGGAGGTTGAAACAGTGGGACAAGCTCTAGGGAATTTTATCATTTGGCCAGCCAGATTGGCAAAACCAATTTTAGTAAGTGTTGGTTTTCATATTTGCTTTATTTTTGTAAGTATTTGTTGTAATTGGACGGATATATTATTCTACTAATTTTATTTAAATTTAGGAGGGTTCTAAGAATGCAAACATTGTTACATCTCCACAACCACAATTGTCTCCTCTGCAACAACTCAGTGCAGCGGTAGTGACAATGGGGAATGAAACTATCCAGTTAGATATGCCTCCTGAATTGACAAACAAGACTGGTGCCACCCCTTTTTTGTATGTCATAAGGATATTTGTGAAATTGTGATTGGTAATGATGTCCTATCCGCAACAGTTATACAAGTTTGGAATTTGTAAGTAAGCCTTCATTAATCATAAAAATAGTTTAATATTGTATTCAATAATTTATTCTAACTTTATTTGCTGATATTGCAGGTATTTGCATCACCTATGCATCGAGAAGAAGAATGCTAATATTTTTGGATTTCTTGACCCTATTATCATTTAGAGTGTAGGAAATAGATCATAAGAGGTGCAAAAAGACTTAACAAAGATATTTGGAAAAGTTGGCAAAGAGGTGTATTTAGCACCTTACTTGCATAAGTAAGTACACAATTATAGAATTATAGGTAACTAATTTAGAACTTATTTGTTTATTAATATTATTCCAACTTGTAGGGGTCTTTGGTAGTTGCTAGTCATTCTTCCTAATCATTCTCTTAAATTTCTCTTGTGTTCGTTGCATAAGAAAGCTAACACATTGTCCATCAAAAATATATTAGAGGCGTAAGTTTTTTATTCTATTTTATTTCCTTCCAATATGATTAATATGATTTAATGAATGTTTACTTTTTGCAGGCCTTTGGAAGCTCATTCAAGGTTGCAGGGTGTTCCATCTGTATCTATGAGTGTGGGTATTACGTCATGAAACACATGCACACGATTATATGTACAAACATTACTAACTCATGGAATACGATAACAAGAAACTGACTAAATACTTATGTAATTTTTAGTTACAATATTGTTTAACTTCATTACTCTTTTTGTAGATATTTAATGATTTCATCCTCATTGGAAGGTAGAGAGGTGGAAGAAATTAGAACCAAGTGGGCTTCCTTTCTTTTGAGTGTTGCTGATAACTTGTAGAAAGCTTAGTTTTATAATACTTACAATCTTTTTGAGAGTATTTGTAAAATTTGTCAAGGTTGTAGGTTTATTATATACAATTTTAATTTTTGAGTTTGTTATACAACTTAACTGTATGGAATTGGTTTGGTTTGGAATTGTTTGGTCTAGTGATATGAAAGTTATTTGCAGGTGAATTGAATGGAAAGAAAAATGGTAAAATAGAAAAAATCATAAGAAAACAAATTTGACTTACTATGACGTAGTTTGCACTGCCTATCATAGTAATTTGGACTTATTATGACGTACTTTGCATTACCTGTCATAGTAAGTTGGACTTACTATGATAGGTTTTACAAAAAATTGTTATAGTAAGTTCGCTAATTGTCCTAGTATCATCAACTTGTATGGTGGTAAGTTAGACTTATTATGATTGTTAATCAAACACTTATCATAGTAAGTCTGACTTACTATGACAGGTTTCTGCAGCGTCATAAAAAGCACGCATTTTCTATGACTCTTGAAACTATGACACCAGAATACCTGTCATAGTAAGCTCATTTTACCTATCATTATAAGCCCATTTTCCAATAGTGAGTGATGGGTCAAGACAAGTCAACTCCCATAGTGACCCATAGGTGGCGCCTATTTAAGTGACTTGTAGTCAACATCCACCTAGATCACCTTAGAAGACAAGCTAAGGGCATGTTGGTCTTCGTCCTTTGCGAGATTAGTGGCCATGTGCCCTCCTCCTAATGGAGAGGATTCCCTCTTAGTAGTAGCCATATGTCCTTCTACTAATGGAGAAGATTTTTCCATAGTAGTGACCAAATGTCCTTTTCCTAATGGAGAGGACTTTAGCCTTGTTACCCAAGTTAGCAAAGTTGAGATTTTTAGGGTTTTGATTCTCCTTTTTGGAGACACTTTTAGGGTTACCATAGGCTATAAAGATAGGTGTCTCCTCATGTAAATCACCTTTGATTTAAGTCAAATTATGCTACCAATTTTGTACCATACTACTCAACATAGGTCACCAAGGCTAGAACACCTCTTCTAGGTTTCCTCTAGCCATCTTTCCTTAAGAGTTTGTTGGTATCGCGCAGCGGAATGTTTAAGCGTTTGGACAAAAACCAAGAGGGCGAGTGAATTGGTTTAAGTAATAAAATTTTTCCAAAATTTATCGATTAAATCAAATAGTAATTTCTCTAAACACAATAATAGATGAAATAAAGAGATAGAGAAGAAGATTGAACACAAGTATTTATACTGGTTTGGATCAAAAGACCCTACGTCCAGTTGTTAATCTCTCAAAAACGAGATTAATTAAATCACTAAATAATAACAGATTACAATCAGATAGTAAGAGTTTAAGGAAAGAAAACACCTATCTTGAACACACAAGAGATGAACAACTTTTTCTGAATCACACAGAGAACTTTGACCTTAGCTTTCCTAGCAACAACATCACTCAATCTCCTGGAACACTTCTCAGGAAAAGTTATCGCTCTACCCACACTAGGTTTTTCAAAGCTTCTATTGAGAACACTCAGAGAACTCTCTTGCAGTCACAGCACTAGCACTCTAGCTTCTAAAAAAGGTGAGTGAGAACTAACTCTAAGGTTCCTTAAATAGGGTTTCCAGAAATTAGGTCAAAAAGATGAACAGTCGCGCCCAACTGACCAAGATAATCGTTTATCACTAGTGATAATCGATTATTCCAGTGTGTTTTATGAAAAACAAATTTTTGAACAGATAATCGATTATCAAAGGTGATAATCGATTATTCCAGTGCTTTCTTGAAAAAAAATTGGTTCAGCTCAGGATAATCGATTATCCTAAGTGATAATCGATTATCACTTTGATTTTTCGAGAAATACCAGAATTTTCTTGCACAATATTGATTCTAACTAATCTAATTACACATTACAAGATATCTTTAAACACAAGAATATATATTCTTCATATTGACTTCCAGATGGCTCTCAGGCTTCTTTTATCATCATCAACATCTTGCTTCAGCATTTAGACTTGTATTGCTTTTGCCAACAATCTCCCCCTTTTTGATGATGATCAAAACAATATGTTTAAAGTATCTGCAATCAAAATATCTTACAACTATATTTGTTAGTAGCACTGTTTGGTTTAAACTTTTAAACTTTTTCTCCCCCTGTTTTGATCATATGAAAAAAATTTTAATAGAGAAGCTCCCCCTCAATTAGACAATTATGAATAAAAATAAAAATACTCTTATTAAGAAATAATAAAACTGGAAAATAAATTACAATAGCAAATAAAAGATAATTATGATGTAGACCTCTAAAAGTCTTTACTCATGTCATCACCTTCACCATATTTATCAAACTTATGTTCTATATTAGAAATCCTAGAATCTAGTCCTCTAATTAAGCCAGTGACTTCTTCATGTCGGTGAGTGGAGAGAAGAACGAATTCTTCAAGTCTCCAGTTTAGGTTTAAAATGTGATCCTCTAAAGAAGAGGATGAGCCACCAACACCACTTGATGATCCAATATTTGTGTCAACGGGAGGAATAGGAGCAGTGGGAGGATTCTCTTATTCTCCATTGTCAGAGGGAGGCATATCATCCTTGTGAATGTAGGTATTCCAAAAAGGAATAAATTTCATCTGCTTCAAGGAGTTTTCCGCAATTTTGTTTGCCTCAGTGGTCTTATGAGATTGTTCATCAAAGACATTTACCCCTTTGTACTCACAAATACGAGAGATGAGTAAGGAATACGGGAGTGGATATTGAGGCAATCTCTTGGCTTTGAGCATGGTGTCAAGAATGATGCTTGGCCAATAGATAGGGATGTGGTTGAGCATGGCATAGATGATCATAAGATTTGCTTCACTGCATTGTGCGAGATTTGTACCACGTGGACATAAAATCCAAACAAGAAGATAGTGAAGTAGACGCTCATCTATTTTGAGAGGCCCTGCTAGCAATTGGCGGCCTATTTCTTGATCCTGTCGTCGCATAAAGGATCTATA
>Ga0209589_1009246_pt1 | contig 14985 bp, 7 predicted proteins | sample CowpeawhiteBW_FD_187525 | JGI IMG/M metagenome (GOLD analysis project Ga0209589, IMG submission 187525) | Root nodule microbial communities of legume samples collected from California USA - Cow pea white BW (SPAdes) (version 2) | ecosystem: Host-associated > Plants > Roots > Nodule | place: USA... | reverse complement strand
ATATATATATATATATATATATATATATATATATATATATATATATATTTCAACCAAGTGTGAGTGCTTCTTGAGTTTTCGTAGCTTTTAGGTTTATCTTGAACTTTGGTTGAAGTGGCATCAACTACCACTTATCTTGTGTTGGTTCATCCCCAAGCATAGTAGGATCTTAGTAGTGCCAAGGGTCTTCCCAATTTTTTTTAAAATTTTTAAATATTTTATATTTTTTAAAATATATGTATTATATATTATATTGATGAAAATTAAATTAGATACTTTTTTATAAAGTATAACATTTAATGTTAATAAATAATTAAATATAAAATTAAATATAATAAAGAATAAAAATATTTATTGAGATATTTTGTATGTTCTCCCTCGTTGTCTTTTAAGTTTTTCATATATTGTGTTCATCTTTCATTGTTGCATCTTCTCTTCTTTATGAAAAAAAATATAGAAAGTTAGACACAAAATTCATTCCTTCTACTCTTATTTTTCATCTGTTCTATTCTTTTTTTTTTAAAGATAAATAAGGTAACCCTCTCTTGTATCTTGATAGTGAAATATTAGTTTAATAGTTATTTTTTTCATCTCATGATTTTTTTGTATATTAATTTTTTATGAATGTAGAAGAAAAAGTTATGTCCAATATGTTTTTTCATAACAATTTTTTTAATTGTGACTTGATTATCATAGATTTTTCTTCTAGTAATTACATCTTTCAATTTCCGATTAGATTTTGATAAATTATTTTTTATTCTTAATTTAAAAAAAAAAAGGTAAACTTAAAAAAAAAAAGGTATATTGATGAAAAATAAAATAATAGATTCATTTTCTTAAGTGATAAAAGGGAAGATACAAAGTGGAAACAAGACGGATTTAATCTTCACATATTTTTCAAGCATGATACTAAGGATCCAATTGTTGAATTAGAAGAATCATTTATTACAAGATTCACAAAATTATAGGTGGAAAGTTTCATATTAATTCTTTGGAATTTATTCTGGAAAAATGTTCTCACATATGGAATATGCAATGAGTGAAAGAGATGAAATTAGAAACACTTATTTAAAATGTGTTCCATATCAAATACAACTTCAAAACTATCATTCCTCTAAGGAGGAACATATATTAATATTTCAATATCAAGTTATATATATTTTGTTGTTATATTAATAAAAATAATTAAATATATAAATTTTGAATATACTATTTTGACCTCTTCAAAATTTTTGGTCAAAATTCATCATTGTCTAAGTGATGTGCCTCCTCCTTTTCTAACCTCATTCATTCTCTTCATCTTTTATTTCATTTCATGTTCTTAGTTTTTTTTTTTATCTTGTCATCTATACCGTCGCATTCTCTACTTTCAATTCTCTTATATCTCTTTGCATAATTGAACTTTATTTCTCCTCTAGAGATCATAGGAAATGAAAATTTACATCTAAATAACCTAGGAGATTTATCTTTATGTCTAGAGGAGATTTCATCAAACTTTCTTAATCAACTTAACTCACACAATATATGCTAATTATAAAATGAACCTATATTACTCTATATATAATTTAAAATAATTTTAAATAAGAGTAATGAATTAACCAAATATTTTATAATATTTGAAATTTGTAACTTATAATAGGTTTTATTTTCATCAAACTTTCTTGTTGTGATTTTTTGTCATACATATTTTGTTCTTATCTATGTGTTGCGTGTCTTCGAAAGACTTATTCTGCTCCTGTTTGTCTTGACATTTTGACAAATCAAAATTATGAATCAATAAAACCGATCAATTAATGATTCAGTGAAATGTTTTTCTAAATAAAGTCAATATAGCGCAAAATATTCTGTTGATTAGCCTTTGATTTATTTGTTTGAATTAAGTTCAATTCATATTAAAAATGAAAGCCACGAAAAAAAGACTAAAAAACAATTTTTTACGTTGCCACTCATATATTGGAGCCTATAGTGACAATGGGTGACTTGGAACAACAACAGGTGTATAAAACATACGTATATGTACAATATACTTTGTCATTTTTGTTTAATTATGTTTAAAGATTTTATCTTAATAGGAACAAAATCCTTAATAATAACACGATTTATGCAAGAGAAAAAAATAACGAAAAATAGGAAGAATAAAAAAAAATGAAAAGGAAAGAGATGACGTTAAATAAAAGAAGATAAAGGTTAGAAGAATCTTTGGGTGGGGATGCACCACTTAGCTCGAGGTTCCATAGGTTATACTTAATCTCAAAAGTAAACAAAGTCACATAACAAGAATAGAACATTGGGTCAACAACACATGGATTTGGGAATTGGTTTGGAGGAGACAAAGACTTGTTTGGGAGCAAGCTATGGAAGTACAACTCTATCAGCTAATTAATAGTCGTACATTTAGGAAAGGCAATCTGGATACTTGGAGTTGGAAGGAAACTGTAGAAGGAGCATATGCTGTAAGGTCTGCATATATATGAAGATGATAGGTAGCTTCGAAGGGGAAAGTGACAAGGTGTTCACAGAATTATGGAATATAAGAGTGATTCTGAAGGCACAATTATTTGGGTGGAAGCTACTCTTGGATAAGTTACCGACAAAGGATAAATTATCGGTGAAAGGGGTCCAATTACAACATTCTTTGTGTGAGTTATGCCTAGATTGTGAAGAGAGTGCATCACACCTATTTTTCTCTTGTATAATGTCACAAAATGTGTGAAAAATGTGTGATAGCTGGATAGGGGTGAGCTCAGTGCATCACAACCTTAGGATACACTTTCAACACTTTCATATGAGTAGCTTGAACACTAGGCAAAACATAGTGTGGAAAGAAATGTAGTTGGCTATAGTTGGGAAAATTTGGAGACATAGGAATGAGGTGATCTTTAAGTAAAAGAAAGTTGACATTGAAGAGATTTTTAGTCTTGCTCAAGTTAACGCTTGGGCTTGGTTGAAACATAAAATTCCTTCAATAAATTTTTCATATAGTGATTGGTACTTCGCTCCTATTGTGTGTTTAAAATCTCTATGATATGATGCTTTCTGTGTTTAAGTTGTCAAGTGAGCATGAAAGGGATTCCCATGTCTAAAGCAACGAATTCTTCATCAATGATTATACACACTTCTTTGGTTACTTTGTAACAACCAAGAGAACATAGTCTCGGGAGCGCAACAAACCATGCATACATGGTTTTGTATTCACTTTCTGTGTAATCTTGTAGACTGGTCGGGGAAGGTGCAATTTGGGTGGCTAATCTTAAGATTCCTACCCAGCTTGACGTTGGGAAGACATAACTTTTGCATTAAAAGTTCAGTTTTAATTGTTCTGTCAGATTATTATAGTAGTATATTTTGTTGTTGGCGCCTACTCAAACTCTATTTCCTTTTCAAGAATGTTGCTTAGAAAGTCCCTATGATATATATTTTATGCCCAATGTCTAGGAGAGTCTTAGCTTTTGTACATGAAAGTTTTATCGTTATTTTGACAGGTTTTGAAAATACACCGCATCTTTCTCTCATCTTTTTGTAAATTGGTTAAAGCACCTCTCAAGTGCTCTATTATTAATTTAATTTAATTCTTTGTCGATAAAAAAAAAAGTTTAGAATATGTAGTAATAATGTCATGACATTTTACGGAAGTTAGTGAGAATTGACAAATATATTTCTTGTCTTACAAAAATAACTTTGTTAAAGAAAAAAAAAGGTGAAAGGAAGAAGAAATTATAGGAGATTGAAAGTTTTGATTTCTTCAATTACAAAGATTAAGTGGGTTATTAAACAAATTATAAAATGACTATTGTGGGAGTTATTATATGGTCCAATCAGAACAACTTAATTACCACACGCTAATTAACACACAATCTATTCATGGGGATTAAAAAAAATAGGGATGTTATGTTTGCAAGATATTTTAAGGAAACTAATGCGATTAATTTCAAATAAAAAAAAAACTGAAAAAATAGTCCATAACAATTGGTTTAGTAAAAAACCCGTGATGAGTACATTGAAATAAAGACTCATCAAAGAAAAAATATTTAAAATTGACATAAAACACTATTGAAATTTTAATATATCATATAAGGAAATTATTAAATAATAATCAATTATAGATTAAAAAAATAATTAATCATTATATAAACTAATTTTGATACTAATTTATAAATTAAAAATTATTTGTGCATAAAGAATAAAAATTATAATTAATTTATGAATTAAAGTTTAAATTGTTCTTTAATATGTAGTGTTAAAAATTTTAAACGCGAGAAAAAACTTTGTTAAACATTTTGTCGTACTTGAACACTCAAAGCGGAGAGTTGTGTTTCGTTAAGATATCACATGACGTTCTTATGCATGAAGTTCTCAAATTTTCCGTTTCTTTTTCCTGTTTCAAGAGTTTACTAAGCTGTTGCAAATACGGTATAAGAGATTGTTTTCCACTGATAAGTTATGCATCCCAAAACTTTTCATTATATAAACACACTTTGAGACTTTGAACTAGAGCAATTTCTATAATTTAATAACATCAAATAATTACGATGCTGGATTTTTAAATATTAGATCAATATAAAACCTTTAAATATCAACTAATTTTAAAACATAATCAGTCATGATGATAAATTTAGATATTAATTTATAAATTAAAAATTATTAATATCTAATAATAATATTTATTTTAAATAAAAGATATATAATTGGATCGTGAATTGATGACTAAACTAGGTTTTAACTTTAACTAAAGATTTTGATAAAATAATTTAATGTCTATATCTCTAATTGTTTAAGTATATACAAATTAGTTATTACATCCTAGTATCACTATTTATATACATTTTTTTTACTCACGAAAAAAGATAGTTCCTGATATTATAATATAATATATGTATACGTAATACTTAATATTACTTTCTCATAATATTTAAGTCACGAATTCAACTATGACTTCAATATTCGTTTGGCGTGAATAAGATGCTTTCCAAGAGGAAATTACTCTTAAAAAAGAAAAAGAAAAAGAAAAAAAATTACTTTAGTAAAGTTACAGCGTAACTTTCTGGTTCGAATAGTTAATTTTTTTTAAGAAAAGAACTATGTTGAAAAATAATAATAAATGCTTAAAATTTTAAATGATTTTAATCCTTGTTACCAATGAATAATCTGTAAATATCATAATATAAAATAGTAACATGTTTGGAAAAGAATAAAGTGTATCTTTATGAAATCTTCATTATTAATGATGTCAGCGTCAAAAAGAAAAAAAAAACGGCTCTCAGATTAAGAGTAAAGGAAGAAAAAGAAGGCAGGATTGGATCTCCCAAACACACAATACAATTCCAATTTTAGGAAAAAGTCTAATTTCAGTTTTACTTTCAGAAAAAAAAAAAAGTAATTTTTATTTTAATTATTACGTTCAGTTTCTTAAAAATTATTAGTTTAAATATCGTTTTGATTTCTGAGATATGTTTGAATATTTTAGTTTCAAAATATTTGTTTTCACCTATAATCTCTAGATAAGATTTTATATTTTATGCATGTAAATATAATTCTATTAAGAAATCTACAAATTCTCACCGTAAGAAAATTATTAAATAAATTAGAGACAAAATATTATTAGTCAATTACTAAGTTAAATACTATTTTATAAATTCAAATTATTAGTATTTAAAATATTCTTTATTGTTAATAAAAAATTATAATTAATTTATGAATTATAATTTAAATTGATTTATAATATTAATTATAAAGATTTTAACTATTTATTATTATTGATTCTAAATTAATTTTTATTTTTAAATTAGAGAATAATTAATTAAAATCTTAATAAAATTAAATTATTTAGAGTCTAACTGACAAATTAATTATGATATTTTATTAATAATGGAACTTATTTTGGATATTAATAATTTTAATTTATAAAATAATGTTTTAATTTTTTTATTTAAGTTTAATTTTTATTTAATAATTTTCTTGTTGATTTTTTTTTATCTTGAAGTGTTTTCGATATATTATTTTGGTGCTGGAATTCTTTTAGTATTAGATGGTGACCTGTAAATCGAAGAGAATCAATATAAAAACAGAAAGAAAATATAGTTATACATTTAAAAAAAAAAAAAATATATATAAAAAAAAAAAAATATATATATATATATATATATATATATATATATATATATATGTTTTTAATACTGAGAACACCTGTTGACTTGACGTGAGTTTACTGTTTGCAGGTTGTGTTTTGTGCTCGTGGATTTTCCTCACGTGTGTTGATTTTAATAAGGAGGGTTCATGTTTCGTGTTACGTTCCTGGAAGATACTAGCGACCATTATGTCTCTATCCTTACACATTAAAGCAAAGTATAAACACATTTTTTGACCGTTTATAATAACGTCACAGGTTAGAGCCTGCTGAGAAAGACCCTTATTCGGAAGTCACACGAATCTTTTCTTAATCTCAATCAATTTAATATAGTATAAACAAATAGTATATACAACATGAAACACGTTTTGGATGTGAACGCGTTCACCATATAAATAAGTAACTCACCATTCACACAATGAAACCATTCTCACACACACACCAACACAACTGAAACATCCTCTCACATCAACGCAAAAACCACAAACTCAAATTCCCACAGAACTGAGTGAGTGAGTTCACTAGTTTTTCACAAAGATGGTGAGAACCCCGTCTTGTGACAAAAGTGGGTTAAGGAAAGGTACTTGGACTCCGGAAGAAGATATGAAGTTGGTTGCTTATGTTACTAGGTATGGATGCTGGAATTGGCGACAACTTCCCAAGTTTGCAGGTATATGTTTGAAAAAACACTTTTTGAAAATTAAGCTGAACAATTACTCAGGATTTATAGACATAGGAGAAAAGAGTAATAACTCTCTATCTGATGATGCATTTCAGGTCTTGCAAGGTGTGGGAAAAGTTGCAGATTGAGATGGATGAACTATCTAAGGCCTAATCTCAAAAGAGGGAACTTCACCCCACAAGAAGAAGAATGCATCATCAGAATGCTCAAAAAACTTGGTAACAGGTAGATATCTATCATCACTTCCTAATACCTTGCAAATTGTTATTTGAAATGGGTGAAAAACGTGGATATTGTAAAATTGGAAGCTAATGTCTGATGATTCCTTCATTTGCAGATGGTCGGCTATTGCGGCTGAGTTACCAGGAAGAACAGATAACGAAATAAAAAACCACTGGCACACCACTCTCAAGAAAAGGTGTCAACAAAGTACAGTGACAAATGAAGAAGCCAGAGCCTCCAAATCGAAGAATAAAGAATCCAGGGCAGGGACAAACTCGGTTCCGAACAAAAATGGTGTTACTGTTAGTGTTCCAGCCACTTCCCAGATTTCAGATAACTCATCAGACTCATTCTCGCCGGTTTCATCCTCCAGCAGCGAGTTTTCTTCCATAACTTCAGATCGTTCTAGCATGGGAAATTTGGTGTTTGAAGATGATTTCGGTTTTCTTGATTCGTATGTGAATGAAAGTTTCTGGAAAGAACTGAATCTTGATGGAGATACTAGTTGTACAGAGATGGTTGATTCTTGTGCATTATCTCCGAATCAATCATCGAGTGAAAGTGTGGTTGTGGAGAATGACTTTGGCAGCTTTCTGGATGCATATGGTGAGGTAACATTCGATAACTTTTGGTCGGAACCATATGTGGCTGACGTGTCCCACGTTCCTAGCGAGCTACTTGTTCCCTCCGTGGTAGAATCTGAATATTTTACACCTATGTACGATGATCTGTGGGGTCAAAGTCATTTTGTACAATGAAAGTTTTTAGCTTTATCTATCCTAATCAACAGCTTGTAGTGACTTATATACTTGTACAATAGTGATCTTGCAGTGGCTATCTGTATTTCTCCTTTATAGTATTTCTCCTTTATAATTTTAATATAGAAAGTTGCTTCTGCTCTACTTCTTTTCTTACCGTACATGTCTTAAGGTTTTCTCTATGACTTGTCACTTAGATATACTCGGTGAGAAAACTTATGTTGGTTCGGACATACGATTAAATATATTTTTTTTTCATTTTTTTTTTTAAAATTGGAATTAATATCTTTTTAAAATTTAATTCAATTTAGTTAACTTTAAAAATACATGAATTTAGTTATTTCAATCGAATTTTATTAATTTTATTTGACGTTTTAAATATATTTTATTGATAACTTTTGAATTATTTTGGATCATTCAATATATTTTTGCATTAATGTTAACTAAAAAATACGTTATGGTAGGCTACCCACCCCCTCCCTCTTTTCTTTTCTTTCACATTTCTCACTTGTTGAATCGAAGAAAAAAAAAATGAGTGGTTTCCAATGTTTCCTTCTCTTTAGGCCTGTGCAACAAAATAAACATCCGGCATGAGAGAAAGCAAGGATACACACTCCAAATACTTTTCATGCTCCATTATCTTAATGACAGAATTTTACATCAATAAATTAACCTTCAATATATTATTTTCATCAAGAACTCTACCAAGTTTAGTTCTTTTACAACCTTGCAATGCAGACAAGAGATTGAATAGAAAAAGTCTTCCACAAATCATCTCTGATACACAACTAGAAACGAACCTCCAAAAAGTGTTACAAAAAGAGAATCTAATTTTAGGATCTTTAGTCACAAAATCGAAGATTAGAAAACAAATTGAAGAAAATACGAATTTATGGGTGTGGTCAAACTTGTGGATGTGGTTGTCGTCGTGGGTGTTGTCGCTAATGATGGAGGGAAAAAGCATTCTTTGCAAGTGGATTTGTTTCGTTCTCTCTCTTTCTATCTACCTCCTCTCTCTCTCTCTCTCTCTCTCTCTCTCTCTCTCTCCCTCCATGTTGCGTGCGGGTTTGTCTTATTGTTGAAGACGAGCAAATGAAGGGTGGTTGAACCAGTGGGTGTGGTCGCCACTGTGGGTCGCCACTGTGTTTGTCTTATGAATTGAGGCAGATTGAGATTTTTATGCCTCGGTTTTAAATTGAACTGATGTAGAATGAGGGGCTTTTATGCCTCGGTTTTAAATTTAACTAAGGCAGAAGGGTAAGGTTAATAAACGCTAAATGAGAAACAAATTTCCTTTCTTCGTCTGCGAGAACATCTTCTTCTCCATTTTCTTCGTTGTGCGCGCAATGAACCATCACCACACCATGTTGTCGTTGCGTCGTCGCGTCCACCTACTACGCCTACTACCATCGTTGTGCCTCTAACCATTGTTGCACGACGACGAGAACGACAGTTGCACCACCATGTTTGTCAATGATTAACAATGGTATTTTTTGCATTTTTGTTTCGCAATTTGAGTCCATCTTTTTTGCCCATTTTTTGATACATTTTTGTTGTGGTGTACTGAAGTGATGATTGGTTTGTACCTATTCTTGAATTTTCAACTTCAAATTTGAGATTATGATGATTTAAGAGTTGTTGGCGTTGTTAGTTAGTTTGGCCAACTAAAACCCAAACTAGCATACTAACCAAAGCTAAGCCCAAGGGTGACAAGATGGAACTTGCAGGACGATGATCGAACGACAGTGACAAGGAGAAACTCAGCAACCATCGAACGACAATGACAAAGAGGAATTCAAGCGACGATTTATCGAGGGGAGAAAGTGCAAGTGAGAACGAGAGTGGGTTTTTTTTTATTTATTTTTAATCTCACTTTTCTACCTCGATTGCCTTAGAACCGAGGTAGTAAGGGCTAAATATGCCTTGGTTGTGAACCGAGACAGAAAGGTCACCATTTTTACATCGACTAAATATGTCTTAGGTCTTAAAATAAAGCCAAATGGCCAAAATAACCACGGCCGGAACCTTTTCCTGCATTGGTGGTTGAGTCACCCCTCTTCCTCAACTTACTTACATTTTTTTCTCATTTAACTCAAGTTATCTTCCAACCTCGGGACCCCAACTCCATCTAAATTTTCTTTATATTTTCTTAATCTCATCACAAGCACAAGATATTTCTTCAAGAAAGATACATAGTACGATAAAGTTATAAGAACAAATTTAAATGGGAACACTCGACCTATAAAGGAAAAAAAGAAACTATCTTTCCCTCTTGTTAATTTATTCTTATTTTATTCACCACTCATTCCCAAACATAACACGTTTCATTTAGTTGTTTGTCTAACAACTGTATATAGCCTTTCTCCAATTATTGAAAATAAGAAAGGAGTTAATAAATCACCATTTTTGAGTCCTTTTGTTGGCTTAAACTCACGAGTTGGACTTTCAATAACCATAATTGAAATTGTGGATGATTTTACCCATCTCTATCCACCTAACCCATGAACTCCATAAACTCCATCTATCCAACATGTAGAAAAGAAAGTCAATCAAGTCATAAGATTTTTTATAATTCACTTTGACTATTACACATTGCTTCCTTTTGAATCTTTTCACCACTTTATTAGCCACTAAAACACTATCCAATAACTCTCCACCCTTAATGAATGTTCATTGAGTAATATCAAGAATGGACACACTTTAGTCTACATTTAAGCTAACAGGGTTGTCAGTTTTAGGCATAACAGATATAAAGGATGACGAATTACAACCCTTTTGTATAGACACATTTAAACAAAAACTCTTTGTTCTCTCATATTGCCAAATGCATTTTTTAATCTCAACCTCTTATATGCAACATGTAACTATAAGAATGTTGGGTACTAGCCATCCTTAAATAGCATCAATTAAAAAGGAGACATTATCAGAGTCGATCAAGCAAACTCTAACACAACAAAAAATAAAATATAAAGAATAGAGTGGGTCAAGCACACTCTAAATGGATGCAAATTAACCAATAAATATAATAACATTAAACATTGTGCGGGCCAAGTTGACTACAAAATAATTTTTTATTTATATACATGTCAGTTTATCCGCCACTAAGGTATGTCTAACCAATAGGTTTTAGGAATAAACATATGCAAAAGGATGTCAAATTTTGCTTAAATTCTTTTTATTAGGGAGTTGTTAACACATTTTAATTCATGAACAATACCATTATGTGTAAAGGAAACAAATAAAAGGAATCATGTGTTGTATTTTATTGAAAGAAATAAAAAAATATATACAATAGAGAGTATCTATGATTAATATATACAATTCCTACAATTACTCTATTATTCCTATAATAATACAAAAACATGCAAAATTGTTCCTATAATTATAATAATACAACCAACTTGCGCTTCATTGTAGAGAAAACTTCTTTTCTCAGTGGTTTAGTGAACACGTCAACAAATTGTTCAGCGAAAGGTACATATTTTGTTGCAACTGAACCATCTTGAATCTTATCACGAATGAAGTGGCAATCCATCTTTATGTGTCTAGTTCTTTCATGAAATACTGAGTTAGCCGCAATGTGTAAGGCAATTTTATTGTCACAATACAACAATGTCGGTTTAGGATGAATTATCCATAAATCTTTCAACAAAGGATCGTAACCAAGTCAACTCACAACAAGTACCCATCAATGCTCTATATTCAGCTTCTGCTAAGGTTAGAGAAATTGTCGTCTGCCTCTCTGTTCGCCAAGAGATGAGGGAGGATCCAACAAAAAACACAATAACCTGTAGTTGATTTTTGGGATACAGGACAACCTTTCCAATCTGAATCACATAAAGGGCACAAAAATAAATCATTTTGTGAAGGAAAAAACAGACCTTGAATTATTCTAAATTTACATTCTCGGATCAGCATATAAGTACATTATCACCATTTGCAATTCTAATGAATTATATTTTAATGATTTGACATGAGGTTAGAAAAAGAAATCATATGATCAGTTGCTGTTGAATAAAAATCCAAACACCCTAAGACAAAGGTCAATATTATTAAATGTACTTTTACCTTTCAATGGTAGAGGATATATAAACCTTTCATGGTATAGGTATATATAAATCAAAGAACTTAATGGTGATTCAATAATTGTTTTCATATGATATAATTTCCCTTTAAATGCTTCCATACTAACAAACAAAAATGGTAATAAAGATTCAATCCTCATCTCTTTCATTTATAAAATAGTACTATATCAGAAGTGTATTAATGAGTCTCCTCTTAGTAATATACAATAGATTCTCAAAATGGATTTTTGAGGACTGAACAATTCTAGAAAAAAAGTCCAAATTTGTTTTCATGAGCTCAATTAATGTCAAACAATATACTTAAGAGTTAGTTGCATGACTATTAATACCAAAGCGTTTACAGAGTCAAGTATATATTTTAACATTTTGTTAAGGTTAAGTTGAATTGTATCTGTGATAGATTTGCACACGCTTCGTATTACCAAAGAGTTCAATAGTCAAAAACAAACGTGATTCACATATCCCATGCATAATAATATAAAATTGCATTTAATTAATAAAAATCACGTAGTTTTACTCCGGTAATACCTTTCTGACCACGTTTTTGTCTACTATTCATGATCTGCAGTCAGAGAAAACTATATGGTAGATGAATATTTCTACACTAACTGCCACGAGTTTTGACCAAGAACTTTTGGATATAAAAGAAGAAAGTTTAGTAAAGTACAAAAATGGTAACCTAATTGGTTAAGTAGTTAATAGAAAACAGAAGTGTCTGCCATAAGTAAACCAGAAAGTGTCTTCTCTATTTTCAAAACCTGTTTGTTTCTTCTGAGTAATATTTTACTGGTTTATATATATACCAGAAACCGCGTTGTTCTTCGTAATAACCACAAAAGACTGACTTGACCTCAAATTCTCGATCAAATTGAAAAATACCTATGTTCCTGAATCTAGCAATTAGCACATGACAAATTGAAACCCTACAAAAGACATAATAATAATAATAATAATAATAATATTAAATAAATAAATATTAGCATGATATGTTTTTTTGTGTATTATAGTAGCTAGTTGAAGGGGAATCCCATGCTGAATTATTCTTCTCTGGTGTTTTCGTGTACTGACAAAAGGTTTTATCATATTAATATTATGTCCAACTTAACGTCTTATTCGCAATCTAAGCTACTATAAGGCTCATCACTGCTTCTGACGTACGTTGTGAGTATTATATGAAAGAAATAATAAGTTTTGGTGGGGTTTCTGAATTTTTTAATTAGATTTCGAGATTATAAATTTCTTTGATGAGCAATTTCGAGATTGTAATGTATACATTTTGATCATTGTTCTTCTACGTCTTTTTCTTTTAATTTCATTGCGCAGATTATTATTTTTTTTAAAAAAATCTAAATGAATCAAATCACTTCCAAGTTTTACTTTTAACTTTTTTTTTTATTTCAAATGATGAATTTAAGAGGGTGAAAAAGGAAAAAAATGAGACTGAGGAAAAATAACAGTGAAAATGATTATTTGGATTAGAGGTAAAGAATTCGAAATGAAAGAAAAATTGGTGAAAATTTGTGAACAAATCGATAAATATAATAATTTTAAAACAAAATTATAAAACGAATAAATTATCTTTATTATTATAAATTTATTTTAACTAATTATTAAATTATAATTTTATTATTGATATTAATAACATTATTATTTATTGTTTAATAATTTTTTACAAATGTTATATTTCAGAAGACAAATTAAAATTGTTTTACATTAATTAAGTTAAAAATTTCAAAATTAATTGCTTGAATTAAAAAAAGAATCTCAAATTTATAATTTTATGTCTACATGTATAATAACAAACTGGGGTAAGGAGGACAAAGACGAAAAAAAAAGCATGATACCACTTTCTTTCTCCTCATTTTATCTCCTCAACCCCAGCAACCTTGTTTTTTTCCCCCACATTTCTGAAAATAAACAGCATATACAAACACCTACTATCCATGCCCTTCACCATTTATTGTTGAAAATTCAAGTGTGAGTCTAAGTTTCATACTGAGTAAAAATGAAAATATTGAGCACTATATATATAAGGATGAAGACCCATAAACCCAACGGCGGACCATCATAGGGATAGGGGGAGCCACGGCTCCCCCAAAATTTTTTGGATTTTTTTTATATATATTTATATATAGATTTTAAATTATAATTATATATTATTTATATTAAGTTTATATTATGGAAAATAATAATAAAAAATAAAATAACAAATGTAATGGAAACATTGATTTATAAAAGAGATTAAGGTTTTGTTTTTGCTATAAAATTTTTCTACCATGTAAGTTATTATGAAAGTGTGTGAGGGCGAAAAAAAATACGAAGAGATAGATTGGAAACAGAGGTTGGAAAACACATAGATTGAGATTGAAATATACATTTATGGATGATCTCTCACATATCAAGCTTATATCTTATAATGATTCATGTATGTTAGATTTATGACTCTTCTTAGGATGTTTATCCAAAATTAGTATAAACCCTAATTATGATTTTAGGGATTTTTTATGAAATTGGTATGAACCCTATTTATAATTTTTTCCAAATTAGTATAATCTTTAATTATGAAATTTAGGAATTTTGTGTTTTCCTGCCTATGGTAAATTTTGTAAAATTTTGAATCTATATAGGAGAGATGATAAATTTATATTAGAAAGATTATAATAAAGAGTAAAAGAATTAATTCTTCTTTTTTTTTTGAAGGAGGAAAGTTTGTGATAAAGGTGAAAAAAATTGCATCTATGTTAACTAAACTTGAGAAATTTCATGAGAACTAAAAATTCTAGACAATGAAAAACAAATCTCTAAAGTTCCTAGAGTTACATATAATGAATTTAAAAATTCATTAGAACGCAATCCGAGTTCAAATTTCACAATACTCACCAAATAAAATTAATGAGATACGAAGGGGGCTTATCTAAAATGATATTCATGGTTTGGTATTATGATATAATAACGAATGATAGTCATATTTTTCTGAATTTTATTATTATGTGTGGTTGTTTTAAGTAGAAGAAACGAGAAAAGAAAATGAAGAGCTTTTTTTAACTAATATATATACATATATATATATATATACATATATATATATATATATATATATGTATATATATATAC
>Ga0209589_1009245_pt1 | contig 14985 bp, 3 predicted proteins | sample CowpeawhiteBW_FD_187525 | JGI IMG/M metagenome (GOLD analysis project Ga0209589, IMG submission 187525) | Root nodule microbial communities of legume samples collected from California USA - Cow pea white BW (SPAdes) (version 2) | ecosystem: Host-associated > Plants > Roots > Nodule | place: USA... | reverse complement strand
AGCTTGGTCATAAGCCAAAGCAGCAGCTTCTGCACTCTCGAAGGTTCCAAGCCAAACCCTTCTTCCATTCCTCGTTGTGTCTCTGATCTCTGCTGCGTATTTTCCCCATGGCCTCTTCCTCACACCTTTGTACGACCTCTCCTTCTTCTTCACTTCTTGTGTGTGGTTGTGATTTCCTTGTGGTGGTGCAGTGGAGGAATCAACCATGTCGAAGGAAAGAGAATCGTGAATAGGGTCAAGAACAGCATTTCTTGGCAATGGATTGAACAAAATTTCTGAGGGCTCCTGCGACATGTCCCAGTCTTGGTTCTGGATGAAAGGGGAAGTCATTGTAGCCAATTATTTTCTGTGCTTCCAATCTCCCCATTCTGGCTTTACTTTATTCCCCTCAACCCAGGTCATACATTATTATTCAAATATTAATGTCAGTTATCTAATGTTGAGGTCCAACTATAGATTATTAAGTGAGTATTTGGTAGATTGTTTTTATCTGGATCAAATTGTAAGATCAAATTTTAATCAAGTTATTTCATTTGCGTTAGATGGGGTATTTCTTTTTAATACTTTTAACTTAATTTAATAAGTTATTCATGTTATCGAATAATACAAATTTTGTATTTAAATCTTTAAAATAATAATATAAAAATTGGAAATCTTGTTTATCATCATCATTTTCAGATTATTGTTTTACTGTTACGTTATTTTTAATTGTTAATTTAATGCTGTAGTCATGTTATTATTTTCTTATTATATAATAATTTATTTTTATTTTTAATAAAATGTTTCTTTTTATTGAGAACGGTTAAATTATAATGAGTAATTAATTGTTATACAAATATTATGTGGAATTTAATTTATATTAAATATTCAAAAGAGAATAAAAAAATATAAATTTATAATTATTTAATATTAAGATTTGATTTAATAATTATTCATGTTTTAATTCATCATTTAAAAACTTTTACCTACTTTTATAAAATACTTTTAGCCTAAATTTCAACTTTAGATTCAACTTTTTCACTTATTTTTGCTTAATTTTACCAAAGATAATGGTTAAATTTTGTTTGATTCATAAGATGAAACAATATACATTCTGTCGAAAATTTCTTTTGGTTTATATTGTGTTATTAGTAGAAGAAAAAAAAATGAATTTGAAGGGTTGGTAAAAGAAATTTCACCTTGTTTGATTTGCAAAGTAAAAAGAGTAAATATTTGAATATGCTAAAAAAACTCTTATTTAAAGTTTAAATCAAAAACTACATATTCTTTTAGACATAATGTGCTCAACCATGTAGTCTAAATGATGTCTCCAATATTAAAGGGCATACGAAGACAATAATCTAATGATTTTAACATTTTTTTAAAAGAAAAATGACATTGGTGCGAAGAATTTATTAATCCTTCATTTTGGCATTTAAAGATATATAAAGACAAAAAAAATAGAAAATATTTATTAATGCATTAAGAAAAGACATATATATATGCCAAAAAATTGTCATCATACCTAATACACAGCGACTTGACCGAAATGAATGATGAAAAATAATTGGTAGACAAATAATTGTATTCTAGTACGTATATGGTGTAAAGGAATAAAGAGTGAGGAGAGAAAATATTATTTTCTATTAGAAAATGAATGTGCTAAAAATCTTTGTATACTTTACTAAGTGAAATTCCAACCATTAGTGATATTTTTATCTGATAAATATTAAATACATGTTATATTTTTAACAAATTAAACGCATTTTATTTATGTTGTATCTTTAACATACACTAATTTAGATATATTAAAAAATTAATATATTCTAAAATATTTATATTGGTGCATTTGAAAAATATAACAAAGGAAAATATGAAAAATATAACAGAAAATCCGAACTTATATTTTATGATGTGTTGTATAATTTCTTTTTAAACAAGATAGGACCTGGTTCAAATCTAAGAATTGAAAGAACAATAATTTTTGCTTGTTAATTTGTTCTCCGACAAGGTAGATGAGACCTCTTAATTTCAAACCTTTTTCTTGGGAAGGAATAAAAGAAATCAAAATGAAATGGACCAAACAACGTTTTGTGGCTTGATATTTGTAGTATAAATTATGTTAATTATTGAAAGAGAAAAAGTATTATATAATATCAAATTATTTAATTATAAATTATTTGGCTTCATAACTTTATTAAATTTTATAAAAATAATAATTTAAAAATTACAAAAAAAAGGCCTATTAAACTCTAAAATTTTTTGCATTTTAAACTTTCTTTTTAAGTTATTGCTGACATGCTTTCAAATGGTCTCAACTTCTAGTAGCTATTAAGAATTTAGAAAAGGAAAGAGCAGGATATATAATTTTTAAAAGATGATATTTGATTTCTTTATTATTAAAAATTAAATTATAAATAGTTTTAATAATTGAGTTTGATTTTATAAAAATTCTTCATCTCTCTAAAATTACTTTTAGAATGTTCTATACCTTATCTCTATAAGTTTTTAACTCATTTGTTCATTTATACGACGATTAGGAACTACCAGTGAAGACACAACATAGAATTCTACATATTTATCTAATCAAAGTTTAAAACATGATAACATTTTTGCTTTATTTTTATAGTCATTTTACTATTTTGAGGTGCAAATGGCTATAGGAAGCATGCATGTATTTCAAAGTTGCTCAAAGTGAATATTTGTTTAGTTGTGTTTATTGTAATATGCTCAGTTCTTTGAATTGATGGTTGTGTAGGTAGTTGAAGTATCATGTGAGTTCTAGAACTCTAGGAGCATCTCTTAGATAGGGTAGTCTTCTATATCAATTAAGGAAGTTAATTTAAATTTAAAACATTACCGCTACATGATGACTATATTCATTCATTTCTAAAGTTTAGGGACCAAAATGTATCAAAGTTTCAGACAAGGAAGAATTTTAATTTTGAGTCAAAATTCGGAGACTAAAAACATACTTAACCCTTTAAAATATTATTGTTACGTGATGAGATTGAATTATGTGATTGTGAAAAATGGGATGGTTGATTTTGTTGAATTTGTTTTTATTTGGTGTTTATATACATACATATATATATATATATATATATATATATATATATATATATATATATATATATAATTGTATTGATTGTAGTATGTATCCGAGATCTCTTTTTGTACTAATTGTGAATCTGAATGGTTGTGTAACCTGATTAGATTTGTGTGAAACATTTGATAACATTGTAATGTGTTGGCATCCAGAATATGAGTGGAATGCCTTGGTAAACTAATGGGTTAGGATAACTACTATCAAATATGGTTTTATAGAATTATGCAAATGTTGGGCGAGCATGTAGCTCGCTAAGCGAGAATACATAATTTGCAATCTAGAGAGTTCTAACACTTTTACTCGTTGGGTGAGCTTGTCAAAAGTAGTGTTAAGAAGTATGTTCGTTGAGCGAGTAAAACCTTGGCTGAGCAAAAATAAAAATAACAAAATCTAAAGAGTGATGTGTGTACTTAACTCGCTAAGCGAGAGAATTTTCATTGGGCAAATTTTAAAGAATGTAATCCTAGTATTCTCTCATTGGTTAAGTTTGTATTTGCTCAGCAGGAAAGTTTTATGAGAAAACAAAGAGTATTAGTAATATATTTTCGTTGGGCGAGTGATGTAGTCGTTGGACGAGTTTCACTTATAAATATAATTTTAATTCTTGTACTTTGTGGCATGGTTTGGTATAAATTATGTGGAATGTCACTACAAGAATTTTTTATCTTTTCGTCGGCCAAAAATCTACGCTACAACTAAAAAGCCAACGATAATATGCACATGGTGTCGGTCCAACGACGGCAACGTGACCCACGTCCATTTCCTAGATGCAAAGGTCATTTGCGTCGGCTAAATGGGGACGCACGATTTCTGCGAATTTCTCGTCGGCTAAACCGACAAAAATGAATAACAAATATAATAATAATTTCTCGTGCGTGGGTCAAGCCCACGAACAATTAAAAGGGAAAAGAAATTCAAATAGTTTTCGTCGGTCAATACGACGCAAATTGGAAGATTTCAACGCAATATTCTGACTTTTGCGTGGGCTATGCGTGGGTCAAGCCCACGAAATACAGAAATGGAAGCTGAAATAGGTTATTTTCGTGGGTCTGGCCAACGCAAACAATTAGAAATTCAATTGTTAGCGTCGGCCTTGCGTCGGCTAAGCCTACGCAAATTACTACGTAATTTGAAATGACCAATCTGTTTCCAAGGGGATCCCAGAAGCCTTATCCAATTGCTTAACCTGCATCTAATACCTATCCATACACATTTCAAACATTCTAATCAATCTATGCTAATGTCTTAAAGAATAGCAGCAAACACACAAGCTCATACCTCTTTTACAAGTTTCCATATCAATAATATGCTATTCAAGAGTCAAAGTAATATGTTATTTCCAAAAGTTGTTTACCTCCACTTAAAACGCTTAATGACCAACACCAACCAGTTCTGAATCTTCACTGGACAATGCAGCCTTCACTCTTGGTGTTCAAATTAAAGAGCTGTAGTTGAAAAGCATGTCTTAAGCATCAACAAAGCCTCCCAGAACGTGCCTCCCAAAATGTGCATCAAGCAGATAGAGAAAGCAAGAATGACACAAAATCAATCAAATTTAATCATCCCAACACACACAACAAAGAAACCTTAATAGGAAAAACCCAAAATTAAGAAAGAGAGGGATAAGGAGTTACTGGAAATTGAAAATGGAAACCAAAATCTTTTTGCTCCCCTTGTTGGCTCGTGGGGTGACTGGAACGAAGAAGCGAGAGTGTTGTTGGAAAGGGCTTTGAAGTTGAGCACAGAAGCGATGCTCTCAGACCAATGCAGTGTGCGATAGATCGTGGAAGAGTGCAGGATGACTTGAAGAAGCCCTTACAGTGAATGCATAAGCAAACTCTCCACAATTACAGGGAACGAACTCGCCTTCACATGAACCCCCGATTCCGCTTAACCAATTCCAAACCTTCTCGTCTCGCACTCATTGTAGAAAAGAGACGGCACACATTGAAAAATGATGCAATGGTTATGGTTGTGGCACACTGTGTTGCGAAAGAGGGGCAAAGGGTTTATGTTAGAGAAACCAAATGGTGGAGCCAAAATAAAATTAAGAAAAGGGGAAAACTTCACCGCGAAACATAACCTAATTAAAGATTTGTTTTTTTATTTATTTAAGAGATATATACGTGGGCCAGCCGACGCCAATTATTGAATCCATATGCATTGGCCAGCCGACGATTGATTTTTATATTATGCATCGGCCAAGCCGACGATAAAAACAATTACTTTTTTTTTATAAATACTATAGAGTGGGTTGTGCGTAGGTTTAGCCCACGTCCTTTTGCGTCCCCATTATGGCCGATGCCATTTTTGGAAGCTAAACAGTGACATTCTTGTAGTGTGTAGATGTAATTATTCATAGTTTTGGAATACTACTATGTGGTGGTATGTGAAGTGTATTAACAACAAAGATCAGAATTAGATCATCCTAACTTTATTAGTATTAGACTCATATAGAGGAAGATAACTAGCTGTAAGAGTTGCAGGAGGTTTAAATATGGAGTTTTAGTAATAGATTGAACTTGCAATATAGAATTTACCATGTCATACTCTATGGATCGAGATGCGACCCAAACATGATATAGTTACAACACTTGAGAAGCATGAGTGGATAACTGATGACAAGTGCAGGGTTTCAAATTGTAATAAATACACTAATCCTTCAGAGGTTGATTCAGATGTCTATTTGTGTATGAAAGAGCCATGAGGGTCTTTGTATGCGTGATACCTTTTAGACATTTGATGATTTAGTGTGATGTGAGTTGTGAAAAAAGTGTTTGACCCTTATAATTAGTATTTAAAAGTAGTAGTATAATTTAAATTTTCTCTAACTTACCTTGTGTGTTACTTTTTATGGTTGTGGTTATGTGTGTAGTTGATGTTTAGTGTCTTACAAAAATAGACATATTATTAAATTTTGTATTAGAATAGTCCTTCTTTGTTTTGAAACATTATTTTAGAGATTTTCAAATGTGGAGGACTATAATAATATAATTATATTATCTATTTTTTATATGTGTATTTAATACTAGTTATATGATAATCTAGATAGTAGACTTATCTAGTATGATTGAGTTGTTACATAATGTAATGTCCCATTTAAAGAATAACATAATTAAATGAAATATCACGCAATATAATATAAAGAGCAAAGTTGCGGAGTATAATGTCACTCCTTATAGATATCCAAGGTATTTAGAAGAAAATATTAAGACACACCACGTTGCCATTAACAAGACATAGTAATAGATCGACAATATTCAAAATGAATGCTTAAAGAGCAAGATAATACAAGGGCTATCGCCCTAAAAGAAAAACTTAAAGATAAGCGGGATCTGACCCAAGACGAATTAAGCAACGGAATCTCCATCACCATGATGACCACGGGGAGTTCTCGCATCTGCTCACATCAATAAATTGATGATCATCGCAACAGGAGAAAACCACACAGAACATACAAACAAGTAGAAAAGGTAAGCTAGAGTAGAAAAAGGGTTTATCATACAATTGCTTACAATTTTATAGCCAAAGATACATACATCAATCAAGCATGTGATGACCAGCAAACAAGACACTAAGACTCAAGACACGATTATCCGGATACATATAATTAGTCAGATTCACCGGATGCTTGCACTTATGGTGGCCTCTATTGCTCTGCAGAGCCAATTGCTAATGGGTTTCACTCTACCACTCACAAGGTTAGCCTTTAAACATCTAAAGCCATTATCCTGCCAAAGATTAGGGTCTCCTTCTACTCTCACCACTTGAGTCAGTACACTCTACGTGAGACTAACTGTAAGACCTACTAAATTTAAATAATTAATTATTTAATTAATGCGAGTGAGAGAAGCCTTTTTGGCATTAAATTCTAACATTCTTGACGTGGAAAAGTGCTGGCTCAAGTGGTTGAGAGTAGTTTGGTTGTGTGAGAGGACTTGGGTTCGAGTATGTATGCCAGTTGTGTGTTATTTAATTCTTAGTAAATTTTTTTAGAGATGATTGGGTGTGATAAGTAAGGATATAATGTTTGACATATAAATATTATCATGTGATACGACTTGGTTGAATTGATTGTATATTTGAATTGGAATTGTGTGGTGATGGGTTCAAACCTTGGTTTGAACAAAGTACTTTCTTTTTTGCTTAAAAGTTACTCTAGCATGCACATGAAGAGGCACCTAAACCCTAGGGTGTATGGCAGCAAGGGGTGGCCGAAAAACAGAAGGTAATAGGTCAATAAGGGGGGAGGTTAATGAGGGATTAATGGCAAAAATTCGTTTTAAGGCAATTTAACCATAATTAAGACCCAACTAAAGGGCTAATGGTGAGAGAGAGGAGGGTTTTGGAGTTTGCACAATTGGGGTATTGAGGGCTGCACAAATTCAGAGAGAAACAGTGAGTAGGGAGTGGGATTGAAGGGCTGGGCAGCGGGAGAGCTTGAGGAATTGTTGGAACTCAAGGAAAGAACGCAAGCATTTCATTTTAAGCGAAGGAATTCCAGGTTAGGGGAGTTCTTACTGCATGTTTTATTGCTGAATCATATGAAAAGGTGTGCTGGGTCATGATAGAACTGCTAAATATTTGAGTTTTGGTCTGGTGCGCGTTTTCTGGATTTTTCCAGAAACCGCCTGACGGCAATTCATGTGCCGCCAGACGGCACATGTAGTTGTGCTAGTTTTCTGTATTGGTGGATGAATTGCCTGGTGGTCGGGAGTGACCCGCCAGGCGCTGTCGATGCTGTTGTTAATTTTTTTTCAATTTTGGTTGGATTGTCAGTGACGTGGAAGGGTCTGTATCGAATTGATAATGTATGTGTATGACTGGCTTTATGTGATTGGTTCTTAATGTGTCAATTGATGGAATTTCGTCGCCTTGTATGATGATCGGGGTTATGATTTTTGCTGTGAAAATTGGGAATGTTTAGACTGAAGCATGCCATGGAAAATGTACTGTTTACCAAAATTGATGTTAAGATGATCCGCTGTGAATTCTTTACGAGGTGCGTAATTGAAATTAAATATGAACGAATACTGTATGGGTAGTATGGGATTAGATGGGGTCATGATGAGGATGGGAAACCTGGACAGCCTTGGAGTTGGTATGCGCTGCCTGGCAGTACCGTGATTTCCGCCAGGCGACATCATAATGGCAGAGACTACATGTCTTTATTTCGTGTAGGACTATAGTATGCAGTTAACCGCACCCATGGTATATAAAATTATGTATGTAGATATGGAGCGTGAGAAGAAACTTGACTGATGAGGGAATTGACTATAACTGTTGACGGGGTAAACTGATTTGGGTCCAATTATGTGATAGTGGGGATATAAGCAATTAAACTATATCAGAATTGTATGTGGAAATAGGTTAAGGGACGGAGGTACTGGAGAATCAGTGATTTGGACACTACAAGGGGAAATTGTATGATTATAGATTTGGGTAAATTAATAAAATGACTCATGAAAAATAAAGAATACATTATGTTTAGTAAACAGGTCTGGATGCATGAAACTTGTGTTTATTGGGTGTGTGGCTAATATGCTATATTGGTTGTGTTATTTTATGAAGAGTGGGTGCAACATTACAAGTTATTATTGGCGTGATTGGATGGTGTAGACAATAATATGGTATAGAATCGTGCTTGGTGTACCATTGAGATATATATTGGTGTGTGGTATGAAATTGGGTCTTTGATATCTGTTGAAAGTGTCAAAAACCAGTAGTCTGGGGCTACTGGTATGACGCTTGGCGGTGTAGAGCGAGCCGCCAGGCAGTAGAGTCTCAAACAGTGACAGTGGTCACTAGATGCGCAGGGCGCCTAGCAGTAAGGTGGGTTCCGCCAGGCGGGGCAAGGAAGTAGGAGGCCTGGAAGGCAAGGGGCGCTTGGCGGTGCGAGACGGGTGTGCTAAGCGGTGGCGACGAGTGGCGCCTGATGGCAGGGCGAAGTTCGCCAGGCGGTGACGGTGCAGAGGTGATTCTGCAGGCACGTGGCGCCTGGCGGTGTGTGATGCCTGCCAGGCGCCTGGAGCTAAGTTCTGCCTAGCGGCGTGTGATGCGCGCCAGGCAGTTTTGGTTCAGTGATAGTGCGCGAGGGAAGGTTTCTACACAGCTTTAGGTGAGGTACATGATGCGAGGCTTTGGCTAGGGGTCCAGTTACGAGTGTAAACCGTATTGGAATAACACGTGACCATTGTAGGTTGTAGCCTGGTGGTTTAGGAAGTCCAGTGGAGTGTGCGAGTTGTGGCTCGTACGGCGATGTTCGGGTGATTGCCCTCTTCAGAGTGATTCTGATAGAGTTTTGGTAGTCTGGAACGGCTGCAAACTTTATGTTTGTTTCGGGGAGCTCCACTTGGTGTCACAGTGAGATGCTGTGGCAATGTTATTCCCATGTGTGGACTATCAGGTGGTGGCCTGTAGTCGGAGGGGCGAGTGGACACTCGTGCAGCGAAGATCGATCATTGTTCTCACTTAAAGGGTATAGAATTGATAGACGTCTAAAGGCAAGTGTTGGAAGTGAAGTTGTGAAAAGAAAGGGGGAAAGTGTACTAACCCGGGTTTACATTTGTTAATATAGTATTTAATATTATATTATTTATTTTATTTAAATGAGCTCACCCTATCTGTATGTGTGTGGCGATGATCATGTAACTTGTTATATGGGAGCAGATGTTGATGCATGTGAGCAGGCAGATGCTTGAGACGAAGTGGGGATATCTTTGGGATTTTATTACTAGTTACTATGTTGCACTATGGAATAAATTGTAAAAATTTTTAGACATTTTGTTGGTAATATGAACGATGTGACCCATTTTCCTTATTTTGTAATGGAGCGTTGGATTTCTAAATTTAAATTTTCCCGCGTTTTTGGGAATCGATGATAAATAAATGAGGTTGTTAATTTATTTATATTTTTATTTATTTTAATAAGTAATTTCCGGCTAGGACGTTACACTAACTAACTCTTTAGAGTGTTAGGATGCAATCCTTACTTGAATCCTTACTAGATTATATAATGAGGCACCACCACGAACCTTCGTGGAATTACGTCCTAAGCATGAGGTACCACCATGAGCTCCCACTAACATGGGTCATGGAATTACGTCTTAACCATGACACACCACCACGAAATCATCGTGGAATTACGTCCTGACCAATGAGGCACCATCATGAGATCTCACCTAGAGATCCATGGAATTAGGCCCTAAACCACACCAAAATCATGTCTTAACAACCAAGCATAAAGTTATCATGCATATCAATTTCATGCCAACATTTATAACCAACCATCCATTCATGTTCCATACCAAGATCATACCAAACTCATCAATTCCAGCCCATATAATCAGATATTACATGCATATTCACATACTTCATACTTTAAATAGAGCAAACCAGCCAATCATGCAACCAACAACAATTATGTAAGAAAACAACATGGTCTACGTCAGGTTCTCACTCAAGCTAGGAGCCCTCGCTCATGCGAGAGGAGTGGTCTCGCTCAAGCTGCAGGCTCTCGCTTAGGCGAGACCACGAATGAAGGCTTTGGGAGGTTATGTGAACTCTTGCTCAGGCGAGGCCATCTCGCCTGAGCGAGATGGTTCGTCGCTTAAAAATTTAGTTTCCCGCTTGAGCGAGTGCTCGAGCAAAAACCCCTGTGCGAGCTTCTGCTATTCTCGCCTATGCAAGACGAGCTCGCTTAGGCGAAAATAGCAGTTCTCCCTCACTGTTTCACACCTGCAAAGCCAGAGATTCATCCAAACGGCAAAAAATGCATATTCATTCCATCATGAACACCACATAATCACCAGATATGCAAAACAGAACCAAAAATAGGCAAAATAAATCTAAAACACGAAACCCTAGCTTCCCTTACCTGGAAAATGCTAGCTAAGGACTCGGACACCCAAACAGTTGAGCACAGTAGCTCTAGGAGTAGATTCGAGAGCTGAAAAACAGCGGAACAAATTTAAGACAAGCTCCCTACGGTGAACCCTAACTAAAAACACGAAAATATGACTAGAGGAAAGAGGATATGGGTTGAAGACCACTTACGTGACGTAAAAATGAAGTTGAGCTAGCTTGAAGATGAAGGAGGTTCAAACCCTAGCAAAGCTTCTGAAAGCAAATCAAAGGGGAGGAGTAAAGCACTAATTTTGCAGAGTGGGCAGAAAATGAGAGGGTTAGGCTGGTTTAGGGGTTTTGGACACCCCATGGGCCAGCCTTAAGCCCAACTGATTAGGGCCAACCCTTAAACATTGGACAGAAGATAAAGTGGGCCTTACACATAACTCATTCTCAAGGTCGTCTCAAAGGTAAAACAAGTAATGCACTTGTTTTAGGCCTACAAAAAATTTTTTTACTACTAACTATTAAATTATTAATTGTAAAATTGTTTAAGAAATAACGGCTTGAATTTTTTTTTGTACTAATATACCTCGATTAAATTAATTTTAAAATTATGTTTAAGAAAAAAGACCTCAAAAAATAATTTTATTACTAATATAGCTCAAATAAATTAATTATAAGTTGATGTTTGAGAATAAAATTTAATTAAATTACTATTAATGTGTGTTAATTTGTTAATTAATGGGGGTAAAACTTTATTTAGTAAATTATAATTTTTTTTACAAGGAAGAGAATGATTAGTTAGATTTATTCTCTTATAATAAATCTAGATTTTATATTCTTTTTTTATTCTTTTATCTCTTTGTGACTTCTACCTCTCTTTACTTCCTTCTCTTCTAAGAGTCTTTTTTTATAGGGGTTTGCCAAATTACATTCGTGAATCTCATATTATTCGTGTGTACTAATTTTTTCATCTTTTTTTTCCAGTTAGTATGTTTTTCTTTTCTATTTGTGTTGTTGTTGTTTTTATTTTGTTTTGGATTTGTATTAGAATTAGAAATGCGTTTTATTTCCCATTTTTTTCGGTACTTTTTGATTTACAATTTTCGAAAGTTTTTTTTTTGCATATGTATTAATGAGGAACTAAATTTGTTTAACAAAACTATTAGTTAGATTAGGGTTTAGTCTTTTTATGGATAATAGATTAATTGAAGCATAATTCCAAATTGAGTTTTATGTAAAAAGATAATTCAGTTTTAGGGTAAAAACACTTGCTATTGAGGTGAGAAGAACAATAATTGTTTTTTAATTATTTATATTCATGATTAATCTTAAATAAACTCTACAGGTTTGTGAAAAAGTTGAGAATTGAAAAGGAGAAAGAGACCTGAGACTTCGGGATACTACAAGTCTACTATCGAGTTTACTTTTTTGACAACCAAAACTAGGTTTTATTGTGTGGACTCATTTGTTTTATATACTTACCTTTAATAGTGTTTTATATATTATAATTTTTTATTTCATATAAAAATATAGAAATATGTCAACTATAAAATTTGAATCAAACTATTCAAAATTCCAAAAGAAGAGAATAATTGAGGCTTTAATTGCATTATGTAAAGGAGCTATGAATAAACTTATAAAAATATATAAGAAAAATGAATTAGAATAATTAGAAAACAAAATAATAACAACATAGATATAGGTGAAAGCAACCATAGAGAAAGAGAAGTAGTTAGTGATGAAGATAATTTTGATTCTCAAACCCATGGTAATAAGGAAGAGATTAAAAGACTAAATGATGATTGTACACAAATATATATTATCCAAGGCATTGGAAAAAAAATGAGTTTTTCATAATTAAAAATAATAAAAACTTATTTAAGATCAACAATATCTCAAAAAAAATTAAAAAATTAATTATCATAATTTAATAAATAATTTTACATAAAAAAACTCTAAAAATAAATTTTAAATAAAAAACCTCACTTTCTCAAATTTGTTTTAGACTATCCAAACCGGTAAGCTGCCCCTAATCATTCAAGTGATTCAAATTGTTTGTATAGCTTTGAGAGTGATAATTATAGTGAAAATAAGTCAGAAAACACCAGCAAATGAATAAAAAATTATCTTCTTTTATATTCCCAATTAATTATTAAGATCTTTTACAAATAATGGAAATCAAAATAAGAAACCATATTAAAAAGAAAACTGACAAAATCCCCTAACAGCATAATAACTCATTAATAATTTATTTATTGAAACTAGACTAGAAACTGTTTTAACAGCATCTAAGGCATTTTTTCAACATTTTCCAAATCCATTCCAATTGATCAGGACTTACGTGGATTTGGCAACAAAAGAAAAGTGCTTGGCTGCATTAGTAGAAGTTAGAAGTCCAACATAACTAAATGGAACTCCTCACAATAACATTACTTAAGTCAAACAATGGATTTGTGTCCTCTGATAAAATATTTTAAAATTTTAAAAGATTAAAAATATAACATTACTTTTACTTCTTTTTTTTCTCAATTTTCAAATTTTCTTTTTTTATTCTCATATAAATAAATGAATATATATTATTTTCATAAAAGTAAATATTTTATCATAAAATACTATTGTTATAATAATAATAATAATAATAATAATAATAATAGTGATATGCAACATGAAAAATAAATTCTTACATTATTTTGACAATAATATATATCGAGTGTAGTATAGTTGATTCGTTCTTGGTGATGCAATTAGTTTGAAAGCATTTTATTTTCAGTAATTCCTATTTAGAGATATAGTATTGAGTTGAATAGTAGGGAAAATCTTGTTTGTTAAACGTAGTTGACAGGGAGAAATAATAAGAGGAAACTAATTAAACTATAAAAACACACATGTAAGCAAACACTTTCACTTTTTTCCCATAAAAGTTTAATTTTTACTATATTTAACTAATGCCTTCTTGCTTACTGAACAGGAACAATTTGAAAATAGATTTTTGCAGGTCAGAAGACAATAATATTGATGATCCTGCAACAAATGAGACAATTAGGATTAAGTGTTGGGTTGAGGTTGCCAGTAGAAAGAATAAAGGAAGACTATATGGGGTAGGACAACTTGCTACAAATCCAGGTGGAAGCGGTAGCTTGAATGCACCAACCATATTCTTCCACTTTCAATGTTGAGGACATTACGTACCTTAGACAACGACTAAAAGCTCGTGATCAAGCTTATGAGGAATTGAAAGGACAGTTTCAATCCCTACACAATCTAGTCTTGACATTGCTACTTCCTGACTACCAGACCCTTCAACTACCTTAGTCCAACCTAACACCGTCCCAACAATAGCTCACACTAGTTCAACCTGCACCAGTCCAGTCAAACCCAATCCAACTCAACCAAATACCAGAGCTACCTCACATTTAGTTTGATTAAGTTGATTGAGTTTGGTATTGTTTGACTTTATTTTTACATACATCATTATGTTTAATTAGTATTGTGATATGTTTACGTTTCATGTGATAAACTTGGATATGTTGATTGTATTGAATATTGGTATTTTGTCTCTATAATTGGTAGGTTTATTTATTGTTTATAATGCAAGTTTGTATGTACTATTTTATGTGTGGTAAGTAGACATACAAAAACTGACTTAGAAGTCTATTTAATATTTATCAACGAACTTATCGACGGCGAAATCCTTTGTAAGGGTCGCCTTCGAAATACCTACGATTTATAATTCTATTAGTAATTATTAACAAATGTATTTATCAAAAATTCAAATTGTTTCTTACGGATGTGAATTGAACATCTAATCTCATATTTTTACTAACTTGAAAATTAGAGAATTTTTTACATGTGAATCTCTCTTTAGACTCCATCCATGACTCAACGAATAATCCTCATATGTGAAGTATGACTTTTTTGGAGTCTTCTCCTTTTCATCTCGAAATATTAATTTTTTTATAAAGCTTTAACATCTTAGTATTATATATATATATATATATATATATATATATATATATATATATATATATATATATATTTTTTTTTTT